>Ga0210019_1000017_pt1 | contig 258128 bp, 223 predicted proteins | sample CryGeyCG2114_020_2_FD_183969 | JGI IMG/M metagenome (GOLD analysis project Ga0210019, IMG submission 183969) | Groundwater microbial communities from aquifer - Crystal Geyser CG11_big_fil_rev_8/21/14_0.20 (SPAdes) (version 2) | ecosystem: Environmental > Aquatic > Deep subsurface > Groundwater...
ATAACGTTGTGATATCTATGGTCATGGCTAAACTACTTGTTTATATTACGCAATAATATTAACAGTTTAGCCAGCACTCCCTTGTTTATCAATTACTTATAGAATTCCTTATCAATAGTTGGGGTTAGTTAAATTATCAATTTCCTTCTTTGTAAAATTAATGATGTTCTTGGATACCTTTCCCACCTATACAACCTTATAATTATTTTATAGGTAGATTATATTAGATAAGCCCCTGTTATCTCAATAGCATATAAGGTTAGCAGGGTTTATAAGGTACAGCAAACGTTGTATAGGATGGTATAGGTGTACTTATATTGATTACACAAAAATTCTAAAACTTATTAAATTTGTCTATATTGAAGTCTAGCTTATTAAGATCACTTTCTAGCAAATTGCTTTTTTTAGGCTTTTTGTGCTCTTTATTTAAAAGATCAATATCACTAACACTATTTAATTTAGAATTACCATATACCTCTCTATTGTTATTACTAAAGTTTTTAAGAATAATAATTCTGTCATTTGTTACATTAGTAAATGTACGTTTGATTGCTTTAATTGGTCTAGTATCATTATAATCATGTTGAATTTTATATTTTTCGAGTTTTTGTAGGCTGGCAGGTAAAAAAGCAACCTTTTTATCTACATTAAACTTTAAATTTCCTAAAAATACATACTTACCATTTCCAACAGTAAAAGTTTTATCAATCACGTAATTATAAGTAGTATTAGAAATCCTACACGATAGTTTATTAATATGAACTTTCCCAGGCTGCAAAGCAAAAAAGAAAAAGTTATCAATACTATCAAATGCCCTATCGTATGGATAGAACCTTCTAGTTCCTATAACAAATTCTCCAGGCTCAGCATTTTTTCCAGTAATGTAATTTATGTCCGATTGATCATAACCATAAATCATACAATTACTAAAATCTCCTTCAATTGTACCAAATATTATAGAAACATATTTTCTTCCAGTTTTATCCAACATACTACCAGCTTTATTTCGAAACTTGTTTTCCGACGGGGTACAAGATAATAGAAATAAAACAGAAAATATTAAAATTAAAAAACTTCTAAGCATTGTTGATACCTATTAACTTGATAGAATTGATAGAATTTGTTTATTATTTAACATTTCGTTTAATACTTCAGAAACGGTTATATTAAGAACATTATTACGATCTAAATTATCCACCCATAAAGAAACTTTCGCATTTGACTTCGTAAATGTTTTTATAACCTTATTATACTTGTTTTTTGCAATCACTTTAATATTCATATTAGAATTAGCTGGATCAATTCCTGAACCTCTTGCTACTAAAGAAATTATTTTTATTGTTAAAATATTGCTTGACTTGCTAGATGAATCATTACTAACTTTAAATCCTTTAGCAGTAAGATTATCATTTATTTCACGGAATATAATATTTTCTAAATCATTAATTTTAGTAAAATTCTTATTCGCATTAATTCTTTTATCGATAATTTCAACTGCAACTTCTTTACCACTACCTATAGTACTTTCATTGTTTGGAATTGTTATATCTAAATCGTACCCCTTAGAAAGCAGTTCGCAACCACCTAGCAATATAAAAACTAATAAAATAAAACTCTTATATTTAAACATACAATACACCTTAAAATTCGAGGTAGCACTTTTAATACAATTGTATGGAAGTGTCAACATTGTAGTAAAACTATCTCAGGAATACACGGGGGATATTCGAGAGCTAGAAAATCAACAAACTTTATATAGGTTGAACAAGGTCATAAAACTTTGTAATAACTAGGTATATCAAGGTTGATAAAGAGAGATACAGTTTTACAAATATTTTCTGTATTTTATTTGGGACCAGAGGGTCGGGAGTTCGAATCTCTCCACCCCGACCATAGTTTATAACACTTATTTCATTGTTTTCTAATAACTTTTCTCTAATATCATAAGAATTCAAACTCAATGGATTCGAACCATGAACAATACTCAGAGATTTGTTAGTATTATTAGAAAACGCTCCGGCGAGCATAAGGAGGCTATGGAACGTATTGCCGATTTCCCTGCTATCATGTCATCTATTATCAGGCAAGAACTCGACTCATTGGTACGCGTTCTTTATTTGCTCTCTATACAAAATTTGGAAGAAAGGAAAAGACTCATTAGCCAAACCCTTACAGGTGGAAAATGGACGCTTACAACAGAAAAAGGTAAAAATAAAAAGATTACCGACCGTGAAATGGTTGATGCAGCAACAAACCTTCATGGCCGGGCTAAATACGCCTATCTATTTGGTTGCTCATTTATTCACCTTTCCAATTTCCACAATTATAGCGACCGGAACCCCTTTGATTTATTGTCCCGGAACGAGCAAATAGTTTTACTCGCATATATGCGTCAGTATCACAGCGGCCCTGATAATGATAATCCTAGCTTTGATGAATTGACGCTTTATTTTCCAGCAGTTTTTACAAAGATTTCTGGTAATTTAGAATGTTATTTAGAGCATCTAGAGAATAATGATTTAGGACATGTACTTTGAATTTTTATTTTTTTCCAAGGAAGGCAGTCACACATTCGTCAATAACAATGCTCCATAAGAGATTAATACGTGACTTTTTGTTATTATTTTGTAGTATAAGTTTCTTGTAATGCCAAATAATTCTCTATTTTATGAAACTTGTTACAGATACGAACGAACTTAAAGACCTGTGTAAGGAACTTTCAAAGAACGAATATATTACCGTTGATACCGAATTTCTAAGGGAAAGAACATATTACCCTAAGCTTTGTCTGGTACAGGTTGCATCTGATGATATCGATTTTGCCATAGACCCGTTATCTGAAAATATGGATCTTTCACCTTTATTTGAGCTATTTTGCGACAAAAGCATTGTAAAGGTTTTTCACTCGGCGAGGCAGGATATTGAGATTATCCTGAACCTATCGGGGAAAATACCCGAGCCGCTATTTGATACGCAGGTAGCAGCTATGGTATGCGGATTCGGTGCATCTGTGAGCTATGCAACATTAGTAATTGAGCTTGCAAAGGCTCATACCGATAAAAGTTCACGTTTTACGGATTGGTCAAGGCGACCGCTTACGGACAAACAACTGCAATACGCACTATCTGACGTTACTCACTTGCGAACCATCTATCGGGAATTAAAAATACAATTAGAAAGTTCCGGTCGGGCAAAATGGCTAGAAGAAGAGATGGAAACACTTACCAACCCTAAAACCTATAGTACCAGCCCTGAAGATGCTTGGAAAAAGTTAAAACCAAGGGGTACATCAAGGCGTTTTTTAGGCGTATTAAAAGAGCTTGCAGCTTGGCGTGAAATAAAAGCAATGGAACTGGACAAACCAAGGGGACATATAGTAAAAGACCAGTCACTTCTTGAAATAGCTGCGGTATGCCCGAAGGACACGGTTCAACTTACTAAAATACGTTCTGTAGGGAATCTGAAAAAATCGCATGAAATGGAAATAATTGAGGCGATAGAACGCGGTAATAAAATTGCCGAGACCGACCTTCCTAAATTAGGTAAATTAAAGAGTTCACAAAAGGCAGATAGTTCAACGATTGAACTTTTAAAGGTTCTGCTTAAGGCTCAGTGCGAGAAATTCCATGTAGCCGAAAAAATAGTTGCCACTACCGACGACTTAAAGGAAATAGCAACCGGTAATGAGTTACCGGCACTTTTATCAAAAGGCTGGCGTTATGAGGTCTTTGGACAATATGCACTAGCACTTAAAAATGGCGATAGTTATTTGAACATCAAAGACGGAAAAATAAATGTCGGTTCAACTAGATAAAAACTATTTCCCGAATCCTTGATTGCCTGAACCGGACATTGTTATTTTTACATAACCATCAGCATTTTTTTCAATATCGGGCAAGTTTCTTTTTAATGCCTGTGCATATGAAATACGTTCATTCGGTTTTGTAACTAACTGCCATTTTTCCTCAGGTGGAATAACATCGCTTTCTTCAATTTTTTCCCAACTTTGCTCAAGTGCCAAATCATTATCTATTGCATTCATTTTTTCTTCAAATTGCTTTTTAATATCATTACTTTTCTTTGCAATGTTTCTGAAAAAGTTACTAGTTACCGGCTTATGCTTCATTATATCCACCTATTAAAAATACGTTATTTAATTATTAATAAAAATATTTAGTTGAGCAATAGTTAATTTCTCAACTAGGCACTTTTACGCCCCTTTCATTTCGGAAAGTTCCAACCAGCGTAATTCCGATTTTTCCAATTCCTCCTGTGCTTTGCCTACTCTCTTTGTGGCTTTATCGAACTTTTCAGGCTCACTCATATATAGTTTGGGGTCAGACAGAAGTTCATGCAGTTCTTTTATCTCTTTTTCCAGATTGCTGATTTTTTCAGGCAGGTTATCTAGTTCGAACTGTAATTTGTATGATAGTTTATTAGTTTGGTTTTCCTGTTTTTTTGCAGGTTCCTTTTTCTTTTGCGGAGATTTTTTCTCCTCCTTGTCATTTGGCTGATTTCCCGATACCGCTTGCAGATAATCACTATATCCGCCTATATAACCGTCAACTATCCCATTTCCCTCAAAAGCCAGTGTTTTTGTTACGGTCTGGTCGAGGAAATCCCTGTCGTGGCTTACGATAAACAGCGTACCTTGATATTGCGATAATATCTCTTCGAGCATATCAAGCGTATCCATATCAAGATCGTTTGTCGGCTCGTCCAGTATCATGAAGTTACCCGGATTTGCCAGCACTTTTGCCAGCATTAGTCTGTTTTTCTGTCCGCCCGATAATGTGCTTACAAGGTCGTGGGCGGATTTGGGGTCGAACAGAAAGTCCTTTAAATATCCGCATACATGGCGTTGTTTTCCGCCTACATTTATATACTCGCCGCCGTCGGGACACAAATTATGCCACATACTATGGTTTAATTTCAGGTCTTCACGTTTTTGGTCAAAATATGATATCTCAACGGTTTTAGCCACTTTTACCGTACCTCGGTCAGGCTTTAAGCTTTGCGTCAGTAATTTTAGGAAAGTGGTTTTACCTGAGCCGTTCTTACCCAATATACCTATCCTATCACCTTTCATAACCCTAAAATTGAACTTATCCAGTATTAAGGTTTTCCGCCCGTCTTCTTCAAAAGACTTACCGACATTATAAAACTCTGCCATCACTTTTGAAACCTGCGAGGCCTCTACCGGCTCCAGTTCGATTTTACGCATTGTTTTGTTGAAAAGGCTTTTATCGGCTTTCAACCTATCTCTGGCTTTTTTCATTTCTTCCAGCCTACGGACATTTCTTTTTCTACGTGCTTTTATACCCTTGCTTGCCCACTCTACCTCCATATCAACGATTTTCTGGCGTTTGGAAAGCTCCCTCTCCTCCTGCTCCAGAAGCATTTGCGACCATTCGTCAAAATACCCGAAGCCTTTGGGGCATACCCTTACTCTTCCTCTGTCCAGCCAGAATATCTTATCCGATATATTTGTCAGGAACGTCTTATCGTGGCTAACACATAACAAAGTTCCACGATATGATTTTAGAAACTCCTCAAGCCATTGTATTGCAACAAGGTCAAGGTGGTTTGTAGGCTCGTCAAGCAGCAATATCTCAGGCTCTTCTACCAAAGCCCTTGCCAGTGCCGCACGCCTCATTTGTCCGCCTGACAAAGTTGCTATCCTGTCGTCGGGGTGCAGGTCGAACGGCTCTACCACCATCTGCACCATATATTCATATTCTGATGTTTGTTTTTCTTCTTTCAATCCTGAGAAAATATAGTCATGCACTGTCTGGGTGGTTGATTCGGGCATAGCGTCCTGTTGCAGGTATCCGATATTTATTCCCGGCTCTACCCATCTTTTTCCTGCATATATTTCCCTTGTGCCTGTAATTATCTGCATAAGGGTGGTTTTGCCTGCACCGTTCTTACCGACAAGGCTTATTTTGTCACCGCTATGCATATTAAAAGACAAATCTTCAAATAGCGGCTTTGTACCGAATGTTACATATGCGTCATGTACTGAAAGTACCAAAGGTGCTGCCATTTAAAAAAATATCCCCACAAAATTAGAATCCTGCGGGGACTAATAGCAAATTTACCGATAACAATAAAGTTTTATCTGTCTTGATTATTGTTTTGGCGATTATTTTGTCTGTTATTCCTGTTTTCCTTGCGGTCTTCTATCCTATCGGTTATATTTTCCTGACGATCCTCTCTTCTGTCCTGTCTGTTTTCCTGACGGTCTTCTATTCTATCGGTTATGTTTTCCTTACGGTCTTCTATTCTGTCCTCCTTGTTTTCTTGCCAATCTTCTTTTCTTTCTTCTTTAGTTTCTTGCCAATCCTCTTTTTTATCCTGTTTATATTCTATCCATTTCTCACGACGTTCCTGCCTTTTTTCGTTTTGCTCTTCCACCGAGTAGCCTTTTTTGTTATTATCATTTGCAACATCACTATCATTATCCTGAGCGAAAGCCGGAAGGTTAAATGATAAAGATAAAGCCGTACCTGCTATAAGTACTTTCAAATTTGAAGAAAATGCAGACATATTTACTCTCTTATTTAAAAATTAATCTATGATACAAATATCAGTTGAATTTATTTTATTCAAGCATAAGTTTGCGTATTGACAGTATTCACTAAATATAAAAAGAACTTTTTTAATATATGAACCATGAACAGCAAAAAAGATATTCAAGGAACACAACCCTTCCCCATATAGGGTATAAGGGGCAGGAAAAATTATTATCCTCAAAGGTTCTGGTTGTCGGGGCGGGAGGTCTGGGCTGTCCGGCATTATTATATCTTACTGCCTCAGGTATAGGCACGTTAGGCATAATCGACAGCGACAGGGTGGAGCTATCTAACCTGCAAAGGCAGATTTTATATGAAAGCTCCGACATTGGCGAGTATAAGTGCGACAGTGCCAAAGAGGCACTGCATGACCTGAATCCCGATATAAATATAGAATGTCATAACATAAGGCTGGATAAGAGCAATATTGATGAAATAATATCAGGGTATGATTTAATAATTGACGGCACGGATAATATCGAAACCAGATTGTTACTGAACGATAGCTGTTATAAGCATCGGCTAACGCTAGTATCTGCGGCAATACACGGTTTTATCGGTCACTTATATGTATTTAAGGCATTTTGGGGCAAGGATTATCCTTGTTACAGATGCATATTCCCTGCCATTGAGGGGCAACAGATGCCTGATTGCTCCGAGTCGGGAGTTATGGGCAGTGTTGCCGGAGTTATGGGTTCAATGCTGGCAACCGAGGCTATAAAGGAACTATTGGACATAGAGCATTCACCTTCAAAGAATATGGTGATATATGATGCCTTAAACACAGACTTCCGCAAAGTAACCGTAAAGCGTAACAAAGGTTGTATTTGTTGCGGTTAGGGTAGAACTTCTTTATAGCCTGCTTTCAACCTCATCAAGGAAAGCAGGTAAATTCACCAATTTTTCCTTATCAGGGTCGGTTGTCTTGCCTTTTATATCGCCTGTAATAATGCCGTCATCTACGGTAGCAATAAGAGCATTTTTTAGCTTTTCGGAATACTCCAGTAACGTTGTGTTGCCTTCACGCTCGGCAATAACTTCCAAAGCATTAGCTACGGCATAAAGCAATGCCGAAGGGTTGAACAACACTTCTTTGCCGTTGCTTTTTAGGTACTTGATGTATAAATCGGGAGCAGTGCCATGCGGTGCTTCAAACAGCATAGTTCCTTGCTTACTGGCAATAATTGAACTTGCTGTCGCAAGGCTTCCGCCTAGGGCTGCGGTTATATCGGAGAAAATATCACCATCTAGATTTAGTGCTGCGTATCTGGCATTGCGAGGAGGGTCGCAAACCATTTTATTAAGCTGCTTAGACGGTGTCATCATCATAAGTGGCGGAGGTGTTTTGCCGCCTTCGGCTAATTCGTCACGCACTTCGTTTATTATATCGCTGAATAAATTATCATATTCCATATATTCACGCTTCAAGCCGAAATAAATCTCCTGATCTTTTTTTGCAGCATCGGCAAAAGATTGCCCCACCCAATCTTTAATGGCTTTAGGGTCATTGCTCATAAGCATAATAGGGTCACCTGCCGAAACCTCACGTGCGTGTAAGGTGCGAGTGCCTATGGATATTGTTAAGATTCCGTTATCCTGAGCAGGGGTATTAAAACTGCCGTATTGATCCCCGCCTCCTGCACTCATACGTGAAATAGCCACTCGGTGTTTTCGTTCAGGCACGCCATATTCTTTTAGTTCATTAACTAACTTATACATTTTACGACCCGACGTGTTATCGGGTATTCCCCATAATGCACTATCAGGAGGATTAACAACCATTGCCGCCGCCTGTGCGTCAATTAGCCCATATTCATATTTAAGCCCTTTTTGGTTAAATTTATCGGCAAATTTATGTTTAAAAACTTCTTCGACCGCATCTTTCATAACACCGTCATAACCGGGCATTACGGTGTCTTTAAGACCTACATATACATCACGACCTTCTTTTATTGCACGGCTAAATAAATCTTCCGCCCACTTCTTTACCTGTTGAATATCGTTAGTGGCTAAAAGATACGGATCGCCTTTTTCAATAGGGCGACTATGTAGCAGGTGTTTTTTACCTTTGCTATCGGTGAATTCTAAACGCAAAATACCGCCAAACTGCGACACCTGATTGAAGCTGTCTATAAGACCGCCTGTCTCCATAGTTAAAACATCAATTTTTTTACCATGCCACTGTGGAATAATCTGTTTTAAGTTGTTAAAAGGTATATCCTCACGGGTTATATTGCCGTGTATCCCTTTGCGGATAGTGCCGTTAGGAGATTTTGTAGCTAGTTTATCAAGGCTTTTTTTATCAATTGCATGCCCCTGTGCTAAAAGCTCGGCTATTAAATCATCTAACTGTTTTTTATTTACGGTAATACCGGCATTTTTAATACCTACTCCACATTCAAGAAGCCTTTCTACGGAATCGGTAACAATTTTACCGTTAGTTTTAAGGCGGTTTTTTGCAGATAAATCCATTTCATGCAGGGGAATTTTTAAATACTTCTTAACAAACCGCTCGATAATCATATCAAAAGCAACCTGTGCCATTTCATCGCCATGCAAGATAACTAAAGGACTTTTTACCTCAATTTTTTTCATAAAAACTTTACCTAACTTTTTTTTGATGCTTGTCAAATTGCAAACTAGCATCTTTAATTTTTTATGTCACTCAAAGGAATATTTTTTTATGAAAATAATTTAAAGTAAATTCTATAAGAGAAACGTCATTACCCGAAAATACGAAATAATAATAAGTTTACTTAATTATTTTTATAAAGTATTTCGCTAATTGCCAAAGGCAATTATAGGGTAATCTCACCAGAATTGCCTATAGCTGTATAAAGCAAACACAGGACGATTAGGTAAATGCATTTGGAATAACTATATACACGCTATTATTTGTTACCTTCGCTGTAATTCGACGGGTATCAGTCAAGCCATAGCCTAATTTATCTAAACAACAGTACCGGAATATCCGATTTGCGGATAATAGATGTGGTTGTACTGCCAAGTATCAGGCTGCGTATTTTTGAATGACCGTATGCACCGATAACCAACAGGTTAATATCATTAGCGGCAGCGTATTCTGCTACAAAATTCTCTACCTGCTTGCCTTTTTGAATATGCGTATGAACATTAAAGCTTGCTGCTTTAAGTTTATCTTCTGCTTCTTTTATAATAGCTTGCGTTTGGGCGTTATCATCACCTGCTTTTAATAAATGACAGTCCGCTCCTTTAAGCAGTGGTGTGTTTGTGATGTAATCTACCGCTTTTTTTACGGACGGGCTGCCGTCATAAGCAATAATGAAACGCTTAATGTCTTTGGGACTATCCGTAGCTATTAATAACGGCTTATGTACAGAACGTGCAACACGCTCTAGGTTTGAACCTAAATGATCCGGTGCATTATTGTGGCTTTCACCACGTTTGCCCATAATAATTATTTCCGCATCGGCTTCTAACTCGCTGATTACTTCTACTAGCGATCCTCGGCGATGTAATATTTCAGGGCTTGAAATGCCAAGCTTTTCAAGTTCTTCTTTGGCGTGATCAAGCATAAGCCGACCTTTTTTTAACTCCAGCCTGCCATGCTCCTCATCGATTTTTGTCAATTCTTCCAGTAACTCGCTTTTAGCACCAAAACCAATGGAACCGCTTAAGTTGCCTTTGGCTTCCATTTCAGCGTGAGGTGCTACAACATGAAGAAGGGATATTTTTAAACTGCTCCGTATAGATACCCATGCACTTAAAATACATACGCTATCGGCATGTTTAGAGCCGTCAATACATGCTATAATCTTGCCCATAGCTACCCCTTTTTAGTGTTTTAGCATTAATTCCATAGCATCCGGTTTATCATGGATTGCCAGTTTTTCTACTATAGTAGCACTTGCTTCGTTTAATCCAAGCACTTTTACATTCGTGCCTTCACGGCGGAATTTCAGCACTATCTTATCAAGCGAACCTACACCTGTTAAATCCCAAAAATGTGCCTGTTTCATATCAATTGTTACACGCTCAACCACTTCTTTAAAGTCGAACTGTGCAGCAAAATTATCGGCAGAGGCAAAAAATACCTGACCGTAAACACGGTAAATGCGGTGCTTTCCTTCATCGGTAAGTTCCGATTGTACCAACAATAGATGTGATACTTTTCTGGCAAAGAATAATGCACTCATCAACACTCCGATAAACACACCAAGTGCCAGATTATGCGTAGCTACAACAACCACAACAGTTGTCACCATCACAAGGCTTGACGATTTCGGATGCGTTTTCAGGTTCTTTACCGATGCCCAGCTAAATGTTCCTATAGAAACCATAATCATCACTGCGACCAGTGCCGCCATAGGGATTTGCTTTACCCAATCACCCAGCACCAGAATCAGGAACAGTAAAAAGCCTCCGGCAAAAAAAGTTGAGAGCCTGCCCCTACCGCCTGACTTAACGTTAATAACCGACTGCCCTATCATTGCACAGCCTGCCATACCGCCGAAGAATCCCGCAACAATATTGGCAATACCCTGCCCTGCACATTCACGGTTTTTCTGACTTGGCGTATCGGTTAAATCATCTACGATTACCGCCGTCATCAATGATTCGAGCAAACCGACCGCTGCCAGTGTAATCGAATAAGGCAGAATAATCATGAGCGTTTCAAAGTTAAACGGAATATTCGGAATCATAAATAAAGGAAAAGTATCAGGCAACTGCCCCATATCGCCTACGGTACGAATATCCAAGCCCATAAAAATACTAAATGCGGTCAGAACGACAATCGCTATCAGTGGAGAGGGTACTGCTTTGGTGATATAAGGTAAGCCATAAATAATTCCCAAGCCTGCCGCCACCATTGCATACATCTGCCAGCTAGCACCGCCAAATTCCGGCAACTGTGCCATAAAAATCAGGATTGCTAACGCATTGACAAAACCTGTTACTACCGATTTGGAAACAAACCGTAAGAGTGAGCCGAGCTTTAAAAATCCTGCTATAATCTGAAGAATACCTGTCAGCACCGTAGCTGCCAGCAGATATTCAAGCCCGTGTTCTTTAACTAAAGTGACCATCACCAGAGCCATAGCACCTGTAGCAGCGGAAATCATTCCCGACCTGCCTCCGACAAATGCAATAACTACGGCAATACAGAAAGAAGCATAAAGCCCGACTTTCGGGTCAACACCCGCAATAATGGAAAAAGCGATAGCTTCAGGGATAAGTGCAAGTGCCACTACCATTCCTGCCGGTAAATCACCACGGATATTGCCGAACCACTCGGCACGAAGTCGAGAAAGAACCATCTAAAACCTTGTATTTTATTTGCACAAAAGTGCCGGAATTACATCGTGTTTTGCGAAAACAAGGCACATTTTTATAGATTGCGTGTTTTTATACAGACTACACTGACAAAGTCAAGCAGTTATAGGCTTTTTATCACTACAATTCATAATCTAAAGCGGGGTGTAATCTACTACGGTTCCTATACATACTTAGTCCTGCCAGAAATAAGACGAGAACAGCACAAGTATGGTAAATATTTCCAACCTTCCAAGTAGCATGGCAAACGACAATACCCATTTTGCAAGAACAGGTACGTCAGCATAATTTCCCGCAGGGCCGATAACATCGCCAAGCCCGGGTCCCACATTTGCAAGAGTGGCTGCCGCACCGCTCATACTTGAAATATAATCAAGACCGCATAATGAAAGTATGAGTGCCACCACTAAAAATGAGAACGCAAACAATATTATATAGCTCATAACGGAACTTGTGATAGCTTCTGAAAGCGGTTTTCCGTTAAAACGCGGGCGTATTACGGCATGGGGCTGTATAAGGTGGTTTATCTGTGCTTTGGCGGTTTGGTATAAAACCTGATATCTGAATACCTTTATACCGCCCGTAGTCGAGCCGGTACAACCTCCGACAACGGATAACATAAATATTAACGTTACCGGAAAACCTCCCCAAATAGAATAATCCGTAGAAGCAAAACCTGTCGTAGTTGCAATGGACACAAGATTAAATAACGAAACTCTTAATGCGTAGGTCAAGTCCATACCGTTATTAAGAGTTAGCCATATAGCACAAGCAAGAGCACTAAGAGCAACTATCGTAAGAAACCATCTAACCTGAGAATCTTTGTGTAATGCACTTACATTGCCTTGTAACAAATGAATGTATAGAACAAACGGTATTCCTCCTGCCAGCATGAAAAAAATTACTATATACTCTATATGAATGCTGTTGAAATACCCTATGGACTGATCGTGCGTTGAAAATCCTCCTGTAGATACAGTTGACATTGCATGGTTAATAGCGTCAAAATGACTCATTCCCGCCCAAATAAGCATAATGTAGCATATAACGGTAAGTAACAGATAAACGCTTCCTATTGCTATTGATATCTGTGCTGTTCTGGGCAGTATTTTTTCCGTTTTATCCGATGATTCGGTTCGGAATAACTGCATACCGCCGATATTTAACATCGGCAAAACCGCTAAAGCTACCACGATAATTCCGATACCGCCTATCCAGTGCAACAAAGAACGCCATAGCAATATCCCGGGCGGCATATCGTCCAGACCCGTCATAACACTTGCTCCGGTAGTTGTGAGTCCCGACATGGATTCAAAAAAAGCATCGGCAACTGAAAGCCCTGCCGCTGAAAATTTGAAAGGCAACGCCGCAAAACTTACAAGTGCCAACCAGCTAAATGTAGTTAAGACGAATGCCTGTCTGATGTTTAGAGGAGCAGATTTTCCTTTGTTCGTAAGCGTAAGACTAAGCCCGACAAAGAAAGTTATGAAAGATGACAGGAAGAACCCTACCCATTCCTGATCTTGTGACATATAGTCAAATACGGCAGGTATCAGCATGAATACGGCTAGCGTGGTCAGCAAAATACCGATTGCGTATAATACGGGTCTAAAATTATGCATATAATTATATAGTTATTTTTTACAACACTAGTTACTAGCAATTTTAATAACGCTATTCAACTATATAATTTCCTGTACAAGTGGCAAATTAAATATTTATCTCTGTACGGGTAGGTGAAGTTACAAGCTGTATGAATTCCTGTCTTGTCCTTTCATCTTTCCTGAAAAGCCCAAGCATATGACTGGTTTTCATTACCACACCCGACTTATGCACACCGCGTGTACTCATACATTGGTGAGTAGCTTCAATTACTACCGCAACCCCTTTAGGCTGCAAGACATCATTAATACTATTTGCAATCTGTGCGGTCAGTTTTTCCTGTATCTGAAGGCGTTTAGCATATGCGTCGGCTATCCTTGCCAGTTTGCTGATACCTGCCACCCTTTTATTGGGTATATAGGCAATATGTGCTTTACCGATAATAGGCAGCATATGATGTTCACAATGCGATTCGATACGGATATCTTTTAGCATTATCATTTCATCGTATCCTTCTGTTTCGGAGAAAGTACGCTTCAATATCTCTTCGGGGTCTACATCATATCCGCCGAAAAACTCACTAAAGCTTTTCACCACCCTCTTGGGAGTATCTAAAAGCCCCTCCCTATTAGAATCCTCTCCTATCCAGTCAAGTATGGTTTTAACCGCAGCTTCTGCCTGTTCTCTTGTTGGTTTAGTCATAACATTTGCTTTTTATAATTTACAGTTGATGCTTGTACTAATATTCCGACCGCCATGCAAGTTAAATTCTTGTAATTACAATCCGGCACTACTAAAAACCTCTATAACATAAACGCTACTAAAGTTAACCGGGGAAATTATTTTAAATAACATATTTTATGTGATATACTTAACATAATAATAACAAAGGAGTAGCAAGTGGCTTATATATTTCATTCTTTTTTCGTAATAAGTTTAGCTGTGTTTTCGTTTTCTTCGTTTGCCGAATATGAAACTCACCGCATGAATGAGATTGAACTGCCTAATATGGCTCAAGAACGTAATGATATTTCAACCAGATCGGGTACGAATGCTACAACCGATTATAAGCCTTATAATTCATCTTCTGATTATAAAGAACTGTCTGAAACGCATGAAATAAAACGAAAGCAAAAAAACCATATGTTCAATCCTGCTGCTGCAATGAAAGAAGCTTCTTCGAATACCAAGGGCAAACCCGACCATGATTTCTATGATGAATCTGCCGAATATAAGCTACTTGCTAGGGAGTATGAGGAAAAAGGCATGGCTATTATCGCACAGGATTATGAGCGTCTGTCAACAATAAAATTTCAGGCGGCAAAGCTTGCCGATGAAGGAAAGCGGGATAATATATCATGGGATGAATTCAATAAGATTCAAGAAAGAATTAATTCAAATTTACGTTCTAATAAAAAGTAGAATTTAAATTACACCATATTCCTAATTATTTACACATCTACCGACATTAAAAGATATATTGACAACAACCTTCTACTACCTTTAATTTGGTTAATCTTTAGCATTTTCAATTTTTATTTGCAAGCTATTAAGATAAGGAGTCACTTTTAAGCATGACGGTAGAAAAGATAATAAGTTCAACGAAAAAAAGAAGCTTCACAGATATTTTAGGCAATAATGACAACTTGCCGACACTAAAACCGCTTAGGGAATATGGGATTGGAGAGCCGGGCAGTCGTGACCCCGGTTTTGTGTATTTACCGTTTAAAGGTGATGCAGGAAAGAATGAAAAATGGGATAATCTTGCAAAAAATATGCCGCAGCTTTTAAAAAAGCGTGGGGCATTTGCCGATGCCTTAAACAGTAAAGACCTTCCTGAATTTGTTTTTGAAGAGGAACGTTATTCAAAACGCAAAGACGGTAAATTTGACACTGAAGATTCTAATTTACGTGCCGACTTGCAAATGTTAACCGCCATTGCATCGGGATATGTTAATTATACCGACCACGAAACAGGCAAATCCGCCGAACTTCGTAAAAAACTCGGTATTCAAAGCAACGCTGCCGTTGTTCCTGAAAAACTTGCCAAGCCGTTAAAACAGCTTGCAGATATGGCACAAGTACCTCCTATGCTAAACTATGCACACTACGCTATAGATAACAGAAAAGGAGAGATACCTTATACAAAAGATGGCGAGGTTGATGTTGATAAGGTACTGACACAAAACGGTCAATATGAGTGGGAAAGGGTAAGGTATGAAAGAGTTGATTCGAACAAGCCCGCTTTGAAAAGAGTGCCGGTAGGAAAGTTCGGCAACCGTGAAAATAGCGAGAACCCTAAAGACATCACAGCACCAAGAACCCCTAAGGAAACCGAGATTTTCATTAAAGCAAAAGATACCGGCAGCCCTGACGGTCAATATGTAAAAAGCAAACTTGGAGAAGATAGGGATATTATCGGAAAAGTAGGTAAGATAAGCGATATAGGTGAGCTAAAATTCAGATATCCTTTTGTCGGACCTAATGCTAAAGGCGAAGATGATGAGCTTGGCTTTGTGCAGGTGCATACCGTAATTGAGGCAATAGCGGCTAAGGCGTTATACCAAATGCCTAAAATAATTGATGCCGCCAAAAATGACGATGCCAAAGGTGTGCAGGAAGGATTGCAAACCGTAGCGTCAACATACCGCAAAATGGTAGAAATATTCCACTTGTCACCTGCTTATTCAAGAACAAGCGAATATGAAAAAGACGAAGGCGGACTGCGACCTTATATTAAAGGATTTGACGGTAAAACACGTCCCGATGGCGTTATATATGAAGGGCAGTATAATAATGAACCTCAATATTTTAGAGGCGAATCAGGGGCTATGAGTTCTGTTATACCGGCATTGGACGAGCTATTAGGATACAAGCCGCCAACAAAATTTTATGAGGGCTACAGGGAGTATATGCCTGCTAAACACCGTGAATTTTTAAGCGACCTTGGTGAAGCAACAAAAGACCTTGATTTAAGGAAACTGGGTGGGGACGCTTTTAAACAAGCCGTAATAGCAGGAGCTGATTTTCGTTTGGCACATGCCGATAATGCCGTAGAATATATACAAAACCCTAATGGCGATGCAATCGGCACAGGCGGTTCTATATTTGCTATATATCTGAGGAAAAACGCCGAGCATATGAGGCAGTTTGCCGAAGCCCCACAAGAAGCACAAAAGGCAAATATTCCACCTCAGCAACAAAGCCATACAGCCTCTTTAAACACAAGAAGACAACAGCAAGCCGAAGCAGGTTGTTGTACTATACTATAGAAACCTCATAAGGATACCTTATTGCCATATAAAAATTATTGAGTAAGATAGGCTATATGGAATCTATAAGTAAATTACTAAAAAGTTATAATAAGTGGCTTCGGTCAATGCAGACCGTTGATATACCGTTTCATGTAATTTTCTTACGCACGGTGTTACAGGTAATAAGTGCAATCATACGTGACTTAAAAAACGGACAGTTAAGTCTTAGGGCGATGAGCCTTGTTTATACTACTATTATTTCCATAGTTCCGCTTATTGCCATTAGCTTTTCCGTCCTAAAAGGACTAGGCGCTCATAACCAGATAAAGCCTTTTTTGCTTAACACGTTAGACCCGCTTGGCGAGAAAAAAATTGAGGTTACGGATAAGATAATCGGATTTGTAGATAATATACAGGTAGGTGTATTGGGTGCGGTAGGTATAGCGGTATTGTTATATACCGTTATAGGATTGATGCAGAAAATAGAGAATGCCTTTAACTTTGTATGGGGTGTTGAAAGGTCACGTAACTTAACGAAGCGTTTTAACGACTATTTAAGTATATTATTCGTAGGGCCGGTATTGATATTCCTGTCTACCGCCATGACGACTTCGCTTACTAGCGGCTATCTTGTCGAAAGAATCAACGAAGTGGAAAGGCTGCAATTTGTTATTCCTTTATTCGGAATAATAGTACCCTACTTTATTCTGTCTGTTGCTTTTACGTTTATGTACAGCTTTATCCCGAATACAAAAGTTAATGTAAAGGCGGCGTTCATAGGCGGTCTTATGACTGCGTTCTTATGGAAATTGATGGGCTGGGGATTTACCAATTTTGTAGCAGGCTCATCAAGCCATACTCTTATCTATTCGGCATTCGCCACGGTTATAGTATTCATGGTATGGATATATCTGGTGTGGCTGGTACTGCTTATAGGCTCAAGTATAAGTTTTTATATCCAGAACCCGCAATATCGCCTCAACAAAAACAAGTTCCTGTCACTATCACCTTCTAATAAAGAAACGGCAGCTTTAGAAATAATGACGCATATAGCACAAAGCTATTTTGCAGATAAACCGGTATCGTCGGTAAATGAGCTTGCCAAAATTTGTAAGTTCCCGTTACAGGCGGTAGATGAAATAATTTACTACCTAAGCCGGTCGGAACTCATATCCGTTGAAGAGGGAACAGGCTCGATAGTCCCCAAACGTCCGCTTGAGCACATAACATATTTTGACATTATCAACTCGGTACGCATACGCACAAAGTCAGATGAAGATACAAAATTAAGCAACAACGACACCGAAAACTTCAAAAACGAGATTGATGAGGTTCTACAAAAATCTTTCGGAAAAAGAACGTTAAAGAATATGATACAAAAATAAGATAGGAGCCACCCCTTTCGCCTCAATTAAGCCACGACAACCGTTTTGATATTCACAAACTCACGTATTCCGAACTTCGCAAGCTCTCTGCCATAACCGCTATATTTTACGCCACCGAACGGCAGTCGGGGGTCGGACTTTACATAATCATTTATGGCAACATTACCGGTATCCATTTGCCTTGCGATATTTTCAGCCGTTTTTATATCATTACTGAAAATCGCTCCGCCCAGACCGAAATCAGAATCATTTGCTATATTTATAGCCTCATCAACATCGTTGAATTTTATTACGGAGGCTACAGGACCAAATATCTCATCATCATATGCGGGCATATCGGGTTTTACATTTATCAAGATGGTCGGCGGATAAAAAGTACCGTCTTTATCTTCGATTTCACCTCCGAGAATACACTTAGCGCCCTTTTCAACCGACTGTTTTACCTGTTCATGAATAATATCCCTCTGCTTCTTAGATACCATAGGTCCAAGATTAGTCCTTTTATCCATCGGGTCACCCGTTACATAGCCCTGCATTTTGGTTTTCATTTGCTCAACGAATTTATCATGTATGGATTTATGTACGATAAAACGCTTGGCGGCAATACAGCTTTGTCCGCCATTTATCATTCTGCTTTTAACACAAAGTTCGGCGGCTTTATCAATATCGGCATTGCCAAGGACTATATAAGCATCGCTGCCCCCAAGTTCCAGCACGCTTTTTTTGGAGAACTCTCCCGCCCTTTTAGCTATGGTTTTTCCTGCCTCAACACTACCCGTAACGGTAACGGCTCTTATATGGCTGTGTGCTATAACGCTATCTACCTGATTATGGTCTATCAATAAGGCTCTGAATATATTTTCGGGGAATCCTGCTTTTTTAAATATATCATCTATTACCAAAGCACAGCCTGAAACATTGCTTGCGTGTTTTAACAATCCTGCATTACCTGCCATTAATGTGGGTACGGCAAATCTAAATACCTGCCAGAAAGGGAAGTTCCAAGGCATAACCGCAAATATAATTCCTATAGGGTCGAACCTGACATAGCTTTTTGCATAACCGGTCTTAATTTCCTGCTGTTCTAAAAATGTTGCGGCATTTTCCTGATAGTAATCACATAGCAAAGCACATTTTTCTATTTCGGCTTTAGATTCATTTATCGGCTTGCCCATCTCACAGGTTATTAGCTCTGCATATTCTTCTTTATGTTTTCTTAAGATATCGGCAGCCTGCCGCATTAATTTACTTTTCTCGGGAAAAGTATAATTTTTCCATTTTAAAAAAGCACTGTGCATAGACTCTATGATTGACAAGACTTCACGGTCTTTCATTTTGTCATAAGAGCTTATAATTTCATTACTATATGGATTTATGCTTTTCATATTGCCCGTTCTTTCAGTTTTTTATCATATAACAAGTAACTTAAAAAAATATATTTATATAATATCCTTTTGATTATTTTTATATACAGGTAATGTATGGTTAATTTAATTAGCGAGGCGTTATGAACGGTTATATAGAGAACAAAACATTCGATGAAATCGAGATTGGGGACACAGCCTCAATAGAACATACGCTAACCCGAAAGGATATCGACCTTTTCGCTATCATGTCGGGTGATGTCAACCCTGCCCATGTTGATGAGGAATACGCACGAAGCGATATGTTCCATAAAATCATAGCACACGGCATGTGGAGCGGTTCTTTCATCTCTACGGTTTTAGGCACTCAACTCCCCGGTCCCGGCACTATATATTTAAACCAGACATTTCAATTTTTAAAGCCGGTAGCCATCGGTGATACCATAACGGCAAGGGTAATTGTAAAATCAAAGAAAAAAACGAAGAATATAGTTACATTGGATTGTTTATGCGTTAACCAAAGCGGTAAGGAAGTTATCAAAGGAGAGGCTGTAGTTATAGCTCCCACGGAAAAAGTCAGCCGCAAGAGAATAAGGCTACCTGACATAAAGCTTTCAAATAGCAGGGAAGAATGTCCTAATTACCATCGCATTATTTGTATGGCAGCAGGTCATTCACCGATAAAAACGGCAGTAGTACACCCTGTGGACGCTAACTCTTTAAAAGGAGCGATAGCTTCTGCCGAGGAGGGGCTTATAGAGCCTGTGTTGGTAGGACCGGAAGCAAAAATAAGGGATATTGCAAAAAAAGAGAAACTGGATATTTCAAAATACCGGCTTATTCCGACCGAGCATAGCCATGCCGCTGCCGAGGTAGCCGTTTTGCTGGCAAGACGCGGGGAGGTGGAAGCCCTGATGAAAGGCAAGATACACACTGACGAGCTTCTCATGGAGGTTATTAAAAAAGATACGGGTTTACGCACAGGCAGGAGGGTAAGCCATGTAGTTATGGCAGATATACCCGCATACCCTAAGCCTTTATTCATTACCGATGCGGCAATAAATATTAAACCTACGCTTTCTGATAAAAAAGATATCGTACAAAATGCGATAGACCTTTTCCACTCGCTTGATTTTGGAACTCCACGAGTGGCTATCATATCTGCCATAGAAACGGTTAATGAAAAAATACCGTCCACACTGGACGCTACGGCGTTATGTAAAATGGCAGAACGAGGACAGATTACGGGAGCCTTACTTGACGGCCCCCTTGCATTTGATAATGCCGTTTCAGTTGAAGCTGCTAAAGTAAAGAATATCCGTTCGCAGGTTGCAGGAAAGGCAGATATACTGGTAGTCCCCGACCTTGAATCAGGCAATATATTGTTGAAACAGCTTACATTATTTTCAGGTGCATCGGTAGCCGGTGTAGTAATGGGGGCAAAGGTTCCTATAATATTGACCAGCCGTTCAAGCGGAGAACTTGCAAGAAAAGCCTCTAGTGCATTGGCACTACTTTATATACAGGGTAATAATATCAAAAAGCTAAAAGCTAACGATATAAGCTAATATTTCATTAAAAAGTTAATAAATATTTGCAAGTTTTTCAACATTCTGATACTTTGCCGTGAAAAAAGAACGACATAACAATATTGGAAGTTATATTATGGCAAAAGAGCATCAGGATAGTAAAAAAGAGGCTTTTTCAATAGATGAGTTGGATAGTATAAATATTAACTGGATAGAAAGTGATACTCAAGATGGTTCTTTAGTAACCGCACAACCTGCTCGAAGCAATCAACCTTTATCAAATAATGCCGGTTCGGCATTTTCAGTATATACTAGAAGACCGGTAACGTCCTCAATAGATGAGCATAACCCGATTTTGTGGGATGATGTGGACGGTGTTATGATAGGTCAAAAACCGATGGCAGATACATCTGTTGCATCGGTACCCGCTATAGATTCATCACAAACCGATGAAGCTTTTATTGGTAATAATGCACGATACAATGCAAAAGCAAAAGTAAAAAATGCACTTGATGATGCAGAAACCGTTAGCTCCTATGGTCTTGATACAAAAGAATGGTCAAGCAAAACTAAATTCTCACCTGAATTTGCCCAAAAATATAATGATTTTATAAATAGTGAGGCATCAAGAACGGGAACTTCACCTGATGAGTTAAGACAACAATACGAAATTTCAAAAAGATATGTTCGCCAAATATACAGGCTTGCTCAAAAGATTACTTCCTCGAAAAGTGATTCCGATATCAAAGAGCAGGCACGAAACGATACAAACTGGGTCACTGAAAGACAGAACGACCCTAACATCTCACCGGTCATAATAGTTGCTGCAAACGAATTGATCGATCGTATGGTCGTAAAAAAACAAACCGCATCACAAACAAATACACAACCGGTGGCATATGTAGCCACCGCCACGGAAATTGATGATGATGCCACAATAAAAACCGGTAATACGCCAAATAGAAAACCACTTGATACAGCTCAGCAACAGGTGACCATGAACTTCTACGGCGATAATAATAACATATACGTTCAAAACTCGGTAACTGAAGCATCAAGAGACACCGGAACTTCTACGGTAGAAGAACCTGCTCGTAAAAAAGTCGCCACGGGCAAAAAAAATACGGCTAGGAGGTGCGGACTTCCTGCGTTGCAAAAACCTCAAACTTCAGGCGAGAAAGATGACTCTCTTTATGTTCTGTTTGGACGCAGGGGAGGAATAAACGGCAATCCGGCTAATGTACGTTTTCGTGACGGTCTGGATAAATACGCCGCAGAATATTTAGCCTTTCGCAAATCACAAAAACCCCAATTATTACACAAAGCGTTGCAGGAACTTTTAGATAACGGTCAGGTAGCAGGGTTTAAAAAAGAGACAACGCTCGGTAATAAAGAATGGAAAGAGTTAAATTTAACAGATAAAAAAGACCTTAGCTTAATATATAATAAAGCCGGACAATTCTTAAGGGATAAATATCCGGCTTCAGGAAACCGCAAGAGTGTTCCTGATAATAATCATGTTGAACAAGCCACACAACAAAGCAACGAAAGAGCTGAAACGTCTATGAAACGCAAAAGAGATGAACAACAACCGACTTCTTCTTTTGCTCAACGGGTTGGGCAAAGTGCTTATTCTAAAGTATCTGCCAAAAATGACAGCGGTAGCGAATACGTTGACTCCGGCTTTAATTCGTCTGAAGAATCATTTGCACAAAAATACTCTAATAATAAAAAAGCTAGAACTAGGTTTAATTAGCCGAAAAGCTTTCTGTTTCGGTAATATTAAATGCATTATTTATCCTTCTTGAAAATATATTAAAAAAGCCTTTTTAATTGACGGTGGAAATATATTATAGGATAAGTTAACTAATTATAAAAATAATTCACTTAAAATTAGTAATAAAAATGGATTTGAAAAAATTATCTCCCGCATTATTAATATTATTGTCAAAATCCGATAGTTCGTTTGTACCGCAGGCTCCTTCCCAAAGCGGCTGGCGAACGCATTTACAATACGGTAATAACGGCTTTGATGAAAATCAACGCTTTGAAAATCAGAAAACCAAGGATTCTCTTTTTTATCAGGAAGTCGTGCATGACCCTAAAAACGCTTTAAGATATCTGATAGCGGGAGCCGACCCCAACCTGACTAACTCACAAAACGGCAACTCATTACTGCATGAAATAGCACAAGGCAAAAAAGATATCGGTGTGCAAATGCAATTGCAGGGATTAGCAGAACATTTTGTAAAATTCGGGGCAAATACAAAATTACGCAACTATGAAGGACTCACACCTTCACAACTGGCAAGAAGAGATGATAATAACGTTCTTGCCAATGCGATAGAAAATGCAGAAAAGAACAAACACATACATTTATTCGATTCATCAAGGTCATTACAGGCAATCGCTATAACCTCTCAGAAAATAGACCTTGTTACAGACCCGACTGATGCCATAGACCTGCTTGTAACTTCAATGTATAACGGTTTAAACGTTGAAGAATCATATGCAGGCAACGACACCCCTCTTAATATAGCAAAGAAAAACTGGCCGAAAGAACAATCCGACGCTCTGCACGCTATGTCCGCCTGCGTTAATACGACAATAGATTTTTTAGATAAATTGTACGACAAAAACGAGAATTTAGGCTCAAATGAAACTTTACAATCCGACATCAAAAAACAAATTCAGGAAGCTTGGAAAGAACGCATCAATCCATTGATAAAATACAATAATTACGAGAGGGGTCAGTTTCGTTAATTGCGAAATAAATCCTTATATTTATTAAAAAATTAATTTACTTTCCACATTATTTCATATATTTAAAAGCATCGACAATAATAAATTAGATGTATTTTATGTATTAAATAATGGGTATAGTAAGTAAAATCAATTTATAGTGCTTCCAAATAATAGCATGTAAATTATTTGGAATAACTATATTTAGCCGACCTATATCCTAATTAAGAGGCCTGGATACCGTGGTTATGAATCTGCCGTATAGCTTGAAATTAAAATTTTACGGCAAAAACGGTACGTTTAAGTGCTAAAGACAAGATATCATATCTTGATTTATAGTCATTCAACCTCGCAATTTAGCAAAATCAGTAACGTTTGAATAAAATTAATAAAATGAAACAAAACAATCACTCATATCACTTAAAAATACCTAATTTTTTTGTAATTATTGTTGCTTTGTTCGTTTCATGGTTAACAGTTTACGTTATTGACATCGGTATGTTCAATCTGGACTTATTGCTTATCGACAAGTTCGGTTTTGAACAAACAGATGAAGCCGTTACTTTTAAAGCAACCTTACGGAAAGTCTTTAATATCGTGCTTTTCCTGAATTTATTTCCTTTCTTCCTTTTTCTGTTATGGAATATACGCTTTAATCCTTATAGGGGCTGGAAAAAACAAAAAACACCTTTTGTAAGTATAATAATTCCTGCCTTTAACGAACAGTACACTATAACAAAAAGCATACAATGTGCTTTAGACCAGAATTACCCCGAATATGAGGTGATAGTAGTAGATGACGGCTCATCGGACTTCACGCCTTTACTGATAGACTTCCCTGAAGTTAAATCAATTCATATGGAACGCAATCAGGGCAAGGCGGCAGCCGTTAACAAGGCTATAGAAACTGCTAAAGGTGAATATCTGCTGTTTTCAGATTCAGATTCCCACTTGCATAAGAATGCTATAAGAGAGCTTATAAAACATTTTGACTCGCCTGATGTCGGTGCGGTGTGTGGAAAATTGATAGTCAGGAACCCTGACAGCTTAATAGTTTGCTGGCAGTCGGTAGAATATATCTTCAGTCAGGCGATAATGAAAATCGCCCAAAACGGCAGCGGCTCTTCTATTTTAGTTTGTCCCGGTCCCATATGTATGTATGAACGAAAGACAATGATAGAGATTGGCGGCTTTAAAGAACGTACCATAGTCGAAGACTTTGATATGACCCTTGAAATCACCAAAATAGGTAAGCTTGCAGTTTATGAGCCAAATGCGGTATCGTGGACAAGCACACCGAAAACATTTAAAGCATTAAAAGGGCAACGCAAGCGTTGGTATAGAGGAACGCTTCAGGCACTGCGTTTATACAAAGATATGTTCTTTAACAGAAAATTCGGTATGCTAGGTTGCATTTGGCTGCCTTACCTGTATTTTTGGGGATTCGGCGGTGCGGTTTTTGAGGCATTATTGTTAATAGGCTCAATACCGATGTTATTTCATTTTTATTCGGTCTACATAACCACATTGTCAGTGGTGTTTTTTCTGATTTTTGAAGCAATAAATATCGCAATTTACATATTTTCGCTATTTATAGAAAGGCAATTGAGTTTGAAGATGGTTATAGCATCTATCCTTATCAAGCCTTATTCGATATTCATAAAATACGTCATATTAGTAGCGATTTATTACGAATTGAGAAATAAAAAAGTAACTTGGAGCTAAAGATGAGATTCTTAAAATATTTAACATTATTGACAATAATAGTTTTAGCAGGTTTTAAAGCCGATGCCGGAACGGTACTACTTAGCTTTGACGTTGAAAAAACAGGTGACGGTAACAAACTTGAGCAGATGAATATAGATGTACCTGCTACATATTTCATTCTGGGGAAATTCGCAGAAGAAAACAGCGATGTTGTAAAATCACTTTCCGACAAAGGAAATACGATAGGTTCCCATGCCTACAGCCATGATAACCTAAAAGAAATGAGTCAAGGGGCAATGCGTCTTGAGCTAAAGGCCACCAAAAAACTATTGGAAGAAATAACAGGAAAACCTTTAGTCTGGTTTCGCGCTCCTTTTTTAGAGTTTAACGAAAGCATTGCTGAAACTCTGGTAGAATTGGGTTACAAATACGACAGCTCGGAGCATGAACAATGGAGACAGCAAAGAATTATAACCGAAATACCCGTATCCTCCTCAGATGAGGACGGCAAGACAGCCTCGGACTATGATATTTTCATACAGGAAAAAATGTCTGATGATGATGCTTTAAATTGGTTAAAGCAACGTTACATTGAAAGGGAATCTACAGGTCGTCCGTTAATGTTCCTGATGCACCCTTCAATAATATATGAACATAAGGGGGTTCTTGAAAAATTTATTCAGTACGTCAAAGAACAGGGAGGCGAGTTTTTAAGCGGTGACGAGTGGCTAAAAAAAGACCGTACACAGTCGTTTAAAAGATTAGGCTTCTGGGTTGACTTTTCAGTATCGACCGTTGACACTGAAAAACTTATAAAAGAAGCAAAAAGCGTACATGCAACAGATATATTTTTAATGGCAACGGATCAGGAAGGACATGAATATTTTGCCCGTAAAGAGGGAGATGATGACAGGTTCGGCAAGATATTAACAGAACTGAAAAAAGCAGGTTTTAAGGTACATGCGTGGCTACCTATGTTATTAAACCCTAAGATAGCCCAGATAAATAAAGAGTGGGCAATGGTTGATAATAGCGGTATGCAATCTATTTACTGGCTTTCACCTTTTAATCCTGAGGTTAAGTTCTATCTGACCGATACTATTAGACATTTATTGACTAAATATGAACTGGACGGTTTGAATCTTGATTACATACGTTTCCCTGATATTGCACATGATTTTTCTCCAAACGCCTTAAAAAGTTTTAAGGAACGCTATAACAATAAAATCATACAAAGAGATAAAATATTGTCCGAGCATTATACGGACTGGACAAAGCATAGGGAGAAAGCCATAACGGAGCTTGTAAAGACGGTGCGTGAAACCGTAAACGAATTCGGCAACGATGATTTTAAAATATCTGCCGACCTTATAGCCGATTCGTCTTTACATTATCGTTCCACCGAAAAATTCAGCCAGAACTACTCGGAGCTTGCAAAATATTTAGACATAATTATCCCTATGTCATACTTTAAAAATGACAGGCAGGATATCAATTGGATAGAGAAGGTATATCACTCTACTCGTTATCACGCAGGCAATAAAGAGGTGTTAACGGGTCTTGCGTCATACCAGCAACCAAAAGAGTGGAAAATGACAGACCGTGAGTTTGCCGAATCTGTAAAATTAGCCGCTAATATCTCCGAAGGTATAGTTTTTTATAATTACGCCAATCTTTTCGGTCACGGTGAAACTGCCGACTGGAATATGAACTCTGCTAATGTTGACTTCCTAAAAGACTATATGAAAGACGTTTTAAAGGGCGGTACAAACCCTGTAAAACTTGACAGAAAAACCAAACTGGCATTAGCTGCCTCGACATGTTTATTTTTAATATTTGCAGCCTTATTAATAGCTATTCGCCGCAAGGACATACACGGCAATGATTTTTCCGATGAAGAGCCAAAGGGTTATTTCGTTGAAATAAAAGATATGGAATTCAAAAAAATGGAATCATATATATCTTCATCTGATAAGATAGACCCTGTGCTGGTAAAAAAGGTGTCGGGTATCTTGAAGAAAATAGGCGTACATAACATCAGCCATTTCCGTAAGATGCTTTTGTTGCAGATAATCAGCGAGACATCCATTACATTGAATGACTTACAAAAGAAGATAATTACCCTGCCTAATATCACCTCCGGTTTGAGGAGAATTGAGGAACTTGCACTGCTTGGGTTTATTCATATTGACAGTCAGGGGAACATAACAATAACCGAGCTTGGCAAGGAAGTTTTAAAAAAGAGTGGAAATAACGGTTACAGGCGGGAATTAATTCAGTTCATCGATAACAGGCTTGTCGAGCAGCTAATTATAATATGCGGCAAGTGTGAAGAGCCTGTTCACGGTTTGTGGTTTTGGGAAGACTTTGAGTGTTATTCATGCAAAGCTAAACATAAAATGGACGATGCAAAATCAATACGAATACAAAGAGTGCAATGAGAAAATTATTCTTATATTCATTATTAATATCTTTCCTATTTCCTTCCATATCGATGTCGGAGGAATCCAAAAGCTATATACAAAGCCCTTTATATTATAACTTCTTAAAAGAAGACAACACCGACTTATTAAAATTCCGTCCGCTTAGCGGCTGGGGAGTAATTCGTTTTCCATCTTCGGAACAGCCGGAGGACAAATATAACTTCATTTTAGAAGGGGCTTTTCAAAAAGAGCTTGATATCGCCAAATATAACAATAGATTATCACTTACTGCCTTTGCACATCTGAACTATGTTATCGATTCTGAAAAATACGATTATAATAATAAACTAAAACCTGCTACAGGAATAAAGCTGCGTTATTTTCCGATAAATAATGTAGTGCTGGAAACCGGTATCCTATATGAATGGGACAGGCGTTTTTCCACCGACCGTACATTGGAAGGCACACAGGTTTTTCTAAACGGATTTTCATCATGGGATTTAAATAAATTAATAAAAAACAATTATGATTATCCGGGATTTACATGGTTTAGCCTACGCCACCCCGGATCGCAGGACAAAGAAGAGCAAGACAATATAATTATCGAAGGAGCTTTCCAGCAGGGTATCGACTGGTACAAAAAAGATGACAAGACGGTAAATAGCTTTGTTGAGATAAAATATATTCTCGATAAAGAGAAATATAGCTGGAATAATCACATGACCTATTCGCTTGGCAGCAGGTTTAAAATACCCGTTACCGAAAAACTTATGATACAACCGGGTGTAAAATACAGCTTCAACAGGCGTTTTAAGACCGGCAATACAGAACAAAAAGCCATGCTATTCGTCGATTGGTATTTTTAAAGCCCTTACGGCTCCGTTTAAGAAATATTCGCCAAAGGCACACACTCAACTGAAGAATGATAGTTTGCGTTAGCCTTCATATGCTGACATTCCTGCAAAGTAGTTACCCTTGTTTCAATCATCATATCTTGTTGATGAAAGCTAAGAACATTGACTATTATCATCAATACCTTCATGGTGAACTCCTCCATACAATTCGAAGATATTGCTATTATAGAAATCTAGAATTATAATGCAAGTCTTTTTGTCAAAAAATTACGGTGTGTCGGATTAATCGGTCATTATAGAAATCCCCGAATAACGTTAAAATCTCATTAACAATTGGTTAACTCAATTGAAAAAAATGAATTTATAAAAACTTATAGTTGAAAAGCATTTCGTATAAATGGTATGAATTAGTACGTAATTTTTTTAACTTATTTATATTGAAAACAGTCCATGCCCATAAGAAAGAATATAAAGAATAATACTCCCTTACAAACGGTAATGGATACTATACTTGACGGTCTTATTATTATTGACAAAGTGGGTACTATCCTGAGTTTCAATCCTGCCGCCAGCCGTATTTTCGGTTACACGGCAGAAGAAGTGGTCGGTAGGAACGTAAAAATGCTTATGCCCAACCCATACCATAATGAGCATGATAGCTATATAAGAAACTATATTAAAACCAATGATGCCAAGGTGATAGGTATAGGCAGAGAAGTCTCGGCAAAACGCAAGAACGGCAAAGTTTTCCCCATAGAGTTGGGTATAAATGAAATGGTGCTTGAGGGTAAGTTATTCTTTGTCGGAATGATTAGAGATATCAGCAAACAAAAAAAGGCAGAAAAAAGAATCAGGAATTCCGTCGAAGCATTGAAAGAATCACAGGCTTTTTTAAAACTGATAATGGATAACAACCCCGACCTTGTTTTTGTAAAGGATAAGGATTTCAAAATGGTTGAGGCTAATTTAGCATGCAGGAGTGTATATCCAAAAGAAATGCAGGATAAAATTATCGGATATACGACAATAGAAGAATATAGCCCCAAAGAAGCCGAGGCATTTCTTGAGATGGACAAAAAAGCCTTTAAAAAAGGTTACTCCGAAACATTTGAAACAATTAGATTTCCTGACGGAAAAAAGCGTACTTTATATACTCAAAAAATACGTTTTAAAGCAAGAAACGGTGAAAAGTTCATACTTGGCATCGGCAGGGACGTGACAGAAAGGGAGTCTCTCATACAAAGTTTGACCGACTCCAATGAAGAACTGGAAAGGTTTGCATATCTTGCCTCGCATGACTTGCAGGAGCCGTTACGCATGGTAGTGAATTTTACGGAATTGCTGGAAAGCGAATATAGCAGTAAGCTCCCTAAAGAGGCACGGGAATATTTAAGATTTGCATCAAGTGCGGGACACCGTATGCAGATAATGGTAAATGACCTGCTTGAATATTCCAGAGTAGGACAGGAGGCGGAAAGGCTTGTTAATGTAGATTTCAACCTGTCATTAGAAGACGCAAAAGAAAACCTCATGGAAAGCATTAAACAGCATAATGCTGAAATAACTAACGATAAATTACCTGTTATCAAAGCAAATCCAATCCGCATAACAAGGCTGTTCCAGAACATTATCGGTAACGCCATCAAATATACCGATGATAATAAAAAGCCCAAAATACATATCACGGCTATACAAAAGAACAATTCATGGCTTTTTTCGATTACCGACAACGGCATAGGTATGAACGGACAATATCTTGAGAAGATATTTATACCGTTTAAAAGGCTGCATTCTTATAACGATTATAAGGGGACGGGTGTCGGGCTTTCAATATGTAAAAAAATCGTAGAAAACTTAGGTGGCAAAATATGGGTGGAATCCCGACTCGGACAAGGCAGTACCTTTTTTTTTACTATACCTAAATCATCTAAGAAGGAGAACTAAATTATGCGTTACCTTAATACGAACATTCGTCCGGTTGAGATTTTATTGGTTGAAGATAATCCCGGAGATGTAGTTCTTACTAAAAAAGCTTTTGAAACATCGAAAATATCCAATAACATTAACGTGGCAAAAGACGGTGAGATAGCCCTGTCTATGCTAAGAAAAGAGGACGGATATTCCGATATTATAACTCCCGATATAGTATTGCTTGATTTGAATCTTCCAAAAAAAGACGGCAGGGAAGTTCTAGAAGAAATAAAGAACGATGAAGCTTTAAAAAAGATTCCCGTAGTTGTACTGACAAGCTCCAAAGCGGAGCGTGATATTTTAGAAACTTACGGTCTGCACGCCAACAGCTATATATTAAAACCGGTCAATCTGGAAAAATTTGCCGAGGTGGTAAAATCCATAGAAAATTTCTGGTTCACGATTGTTGTATATCCAAGTAACGGGGAACAAGATGATGAGTAAGGATATTAACTATAAAGATAAATATGAACATTTAAGGGAACAGTTCGAAGTGTTCTCTTATGGAGTTTCACACGATCTTAATGCCCCGTTACGTCATATACGCGAGTTTACCAAAATACTTATGTCTTCAATAGATGATATTACCGACGAGCAAAAGGAGGCTATCGATTTTATAACAAAGGCGGTAAGGCAAAGCGAACAGATGATTGAAGGGCTTTTGACCTATTCACGTTTAAATACTTTAAAAAAACCATTCTATAAATTCAACGCCGAACATTTATTCATATACGCAAATACCGCATTAAGCGAACTTATCGAAGAAAAGAAAGCGGTTATCAACCTGCCGGAAAAATTACCCGATATTGTTGGAGATTTGGAACAGCTTAGTAATATGACGACATATCTTATAGAAAATTCATTAAAATTTGTTGCCGATGATAAAATCCCTGAAATTGATATTGATATTAAGGAGGAGGACGAAAATTTAACAATTATGTTTAAAGATAACGGTATCGGTATAAATGAAAAATATTTCAATGATATATTCCTGATATTTAAAAAACTTGACCCCGAAACTTCCGGAATAGGCATAGGTTTAACACTGACGGATAAAATTATTGAACGCCATAACGGCAAAATACAGCTTGAATCCGAAATCGGGCAAGGTACCGGTTTTTACGTATCAATACCAAAGAATCAGGAGCAAAAACGATGACAAATGTTTTAAGGAAGCCCATCACTATACAGGTTATCGACGATTCTGAAGCCGACCGTAATTTATACAAACATTACCTGAATCAGGAAATAGGTAACGATAAATATATTCTGCTTGAATCCAAAAACGGCTTTGACGGCGTTAATCACTATAAGAATAACAAGCCTGACTGTGTTCTGATTGATTATAAATTACCCGATACGGACGGTATTGAGGTTTTATCTTCCTTGCGAAAAATAGATTCAAATGTGCCTGCCGTAATAATAACCGGTCAGGGTAATGAGGCTATCGCCGTAGAAGTAATGAAAGAGGGTGCGAAAGATTACCTGTCAAAAAAAGTAATCACTTCCGATTCTTTATATAAGATAATAAAAAACACTATTGAACGTACACAGCTACTTAACAAACTGAAAACGCAAAGTATCGAACTAAAAAAAGCGAAAAAAATTGCTGAAGAGGCAAACAGGGCAAAAAGCATGTTCCTTGCCACCATGAGCCATGAAATACGCACACCGATGAACGGTATAATCGGTATGACCGAATTACTAAGTTCAACACAACTAAATGATAAGCAGGCAAAATACGTTAACACCATAGAAACATCAGGTGATTTGCTTATATCATTAATAAACGACATACTTGATTTTTCCAAGATAGAGTCCGGGGAGTTGAAATTAGAGCATATACCTTTCTCACTGGAGGAGGTTATATTTGAGGCGGTACGGCTGCTTACTCCTGCTGCCAAAGAAAAACATGTTGAGTTAGCAGTACAGTGCAAAGATGATTTCTCTACGGTTGTTTATGGTGACTGCACACGTATAAAACAGGTTTTGCTTAACTTGCTCGGCAATGCCGTAAAATTCTCAGGCGGCGGTCATGTTTTGGTAAAACTTAAAACAACAGAGGAAAAAGGAAACATATCCACGTTTTTATTTGAAGTTCAGGATACCGGTATAGGCATTCCTGAAGAAAAACTTGAACATATATTCGAGGCATTTTCACAGGCGGATTCATCGACCACCAGAAGATATGGCGGTACGGGTCTAGGGCTGACCATTGCAAAGCGTCTGGTTGAAGCAATGGGAGGCTGGATAGGAGTAACAAGCAAGGAAGGCAGCGGTACTACATTCAGGTTTCAGATACCGTTTGAAACACAATCGGTAGATAATTATTTACCTTACTCCAAGTTAAATCTGCTAAAGGGGAAAAAAATACTTATTGTTGATGACTATCATATTAATCAGGAGATAATCGCTACCTATTTTAATGATTGGGGTGTCGCAAATAAAGCCGTATCATCGGGCAAGGAGGCATTAATAGAGATGCACAACTCGCATGATAAAGGCAAGCCTTACGATATTGTTCTGATAGATTATATGATGCCCGATATGAACGGCTCGCATCTGGCACAACTCATTAAAAAAGAGCCTGATTTTACAGATATAACATTAATTATGGTTACGGCGGTAAGCAACATAAAAAATCTTGATAATATTATAGAAAATAGCTTTGCCGGATTTATTTTAAAACCGTTTTCCGAAAAAACCTTCCTGAGCGGTTTACATGATATTATCAGTAAAAACTTAGGTATCGGTGAACAAAATAAAAAAGCCGCAAAACGAAAATCAAAAGATTTCAAACAATATAATCGCCATGCCCTTGTTGTAGAGGACTACAAACCGAATCAGGAAGTAATTGAAAGTATATTAGAAGCACTCGGCTGTACATGTGATATTGCCGATAACGGTACAAAAGCATTATCCATGTTAGAGAATAATCACGGAAAATATGACCTGATATTCATGGATTGCTTAATGCCTGTTATGGACGGCTTTGAAACCACAAAACATATAAGACGGAAAAAATGGGGTAAAAATTTAAAGATAGCCGCAATGACTGCAAATGTGTTCCACGGAGAAAAAGAAAAATGCATATCCGCAGGAATGAATGACTATATAGGCAAGCCTGTAAAAGTTAGTAATGTTACACGTTTGCTTGACAAATATTTTAAAGATATTGCCGTAGCATGAAACGGGAGTGTTAAACATAGTTTTTGTCATACTGAATTTATTTCAGTATCTGCTTTGTTAAGTTAGAGATGCTGCTGAAACAAGTTCGGCATGGCAAAAGAGTAACGATTTAGATTCTTTTTTGCAAATTGATGTTATTGAACACTCCCCATAAAATCATTTGACTAAGAATCATTTTTATACTAACTATTTGTATAGTTATAATAAATTTACAGGCATTTTTTATGTGCGGAATAGCAGGGCAGATACGTTTTGACGGCAAGAAGGTCGATAGCGGTTTAATTAAGAATATTACAAAAAAACTTGAGCCTCGCGGTCCTGACGATGAGGGGTATTTTGAGTATAAAAATATGGGGTTCGGTCACAGAAGACTGAAAGTTATGGATATAACCGATGAGTCTAGCCAGCCTATGATAGATACCGAACTTAATATGGTTCTAGTGTTTAACGGTGCTATATATAACTACCCCGAACTTAGGACGCAACTAGAAGCAAAAGGCTATAATTTCAGGTCATCTCACGGTGATACCGAAGTGATAATAAAAGCTTACCATGCATGGGGGAAAGAATGCGTTAAAAAATTTAACGGCATGTTCGCCTTTTGTATATTCAATATGGATACAGGCGAGACTTTTATAGCACGTGACCGTTTAGGCATTAAACCTTTTTATTATAACAGTACCGATAACTGCTTTACATTTGCTTCCACTTTGCCTGCCCTTCTTGCAAAAGGCGGTGTTGATACTTCTATAAATCCTGAAGCACTTAATTATTACATGACGTTCCATGCGGTAGTACCTGCACCGCATACTATAATAAACGGCGTAAAAAAACTCCCACCTGCTACGACAATGACCATATCACCAGACGGTATTATGCATAGGGAAGTTTACTGGAAGCTAAACTTCATCAGAAACGCCGAAGAGGAAAAATTCGACAAAGAAACATGGGAACAAAAATTACATGACGAGCTTATGGCATCGGTAAAGCGTAGGCTGATAGCAGATGTTCCGGTGGGTGTATTACTATCTGGCGGTCTGGATTCCTCTTTAATTGTAGGACTACTTGAAAAAGCCGGACAAAAACATATTGAAACTTTTTCCGTAGGTTTTGAATCCACTAAGGAAGAAGAGGGTAATGAATTTAAATACTCTGACATAATTGCCTCTGAGTTTTCAACAAAGCACCATAAGATACATGCAAAAAATGATACGGTTATTCGTAACCTGCAACATTGCGTAGAATCAATGTCAGAGCCTATGGTAAGCCATGATGTAATAGGTTTTTACCTATTATCGCAGGAAGTATCAAAACATGTTAAGGTCGTACAGAGCGGACAGGGAGCCGATGAAGTTTTTGCAGGATATCACTGGTATCCGCCTATGCTTGATACACAGCCCGAAAATGCAGCCTCACAATACGGGAAGGTGTTTTTTGACCGTGATTTTACCGAATATTCAAAAGCCGTCAATCCCGACCTTGTAAGTGAAGATTTTGCATCTTCGTTCATTGAACAGCATTTTTCAGCATCAGGAGCAAAAACAGCTATTGATAAGACGCTAAGACTAGATAGCAACATCATGCTGGTTGATGACCCTGTAAAAAGAGTTGATAACATGACTATGGCATGGGGATTAGAAGCAAGGGTTCCGTTTCTTGACCACCGGTTGGTAGAACTTGCCGCTAAGATACCGCCTGAGTTAAAAGTAAAAGGTGACGGAAAATATATTTTAAAAGAAGTGGCAAGAAAAATTATCCCGACTGAAGTGATAGACAGACCGAAGGGTTACTTCCCCGTACCTACATTAAAATATTTAGACGGTGAATATATGGAAATGGTAAAGGGCATAATAAATAACAAAAATGCACGAAACAGAGGGATATTCCAAAAGGGATATATAGATATGCTTTTTAAAAATCCTAAAGAACATATAACTCCGCTTCAGGGTTCAAAATTGTGGCAGATAGCCCTTCTTGAATTTTGGTTGCAAACCCATATTGACGGAATAAAAAATGAAAAACAAAACAGTGAAGCCGCTTAACCCTCTTGAATCGCCATCTTTAAAAAACTGGGGAGAGCCTTTAGAGGGCAAAAAGCATAATATAAAAGCCAATGATGTAGTGGTTGATTGTGGCTGGGGACGGCTGATATTCGGTCATACATTTTCAGATAATACGTCTATTGCCAATGTCCTCAAAGATGAAAAGGACGGAAAACGTGATTTGGCGATATATTTACGTGACCCACATGTAGTTCTGGCAAAAGCACCGCAGCAGCTTTTTCTCGACCCCTCTCATACATACCGCCTTAGACTGAAAAACAGTAATTACGGTAACTATTCTAACAGTTCCTTTTCTATCAAGGAAATATCGGGCGAACAGGAGATTGAACAGGTTAACACTATTTATATCAAAAGAAAGATGGTTCCGCTAAACAAGGATATCGTCCTTGATAATACTGACGCTCTGACATTTTTAGTAGCTATCGATAACAAAACCGGTGATGTTATCGGAACTATGATGGGCGTTGACCATGCAGACGCTTTTAGCGATCCTGAAAACGGCGTTAGCCTATGGTCGCTTGCGGTTGATTCCCAAACCACTCATTCAGGTGTAGGGATATCCATAGTAAAATATTTTGCCGATTATTATAAAAACAAAGGGCGTAGCTTTGTTGATGTGTCCGTACTCCATGATAATGAGCAGGCGATATCATTATACGAGAAACTCGGCTTTGAAAGAGTTCCGGTTTTCTGCATCAAGAATAAGAATGCCATCAATGAAAGCCTGTTTATAGCTCCCGAACATAATAAAGGCTTCAACCCTTATGCCAAGATTATAGTTGATGAGGCAAGAAAGCGTGGAATAGAAGTTGAATCGCTTGATGCCAAAAACGGTTTTTTCAGGTTAAAATATGGCGGTCGTATTATTGCGTGCCGTGAATCGCTGACAGAACTAACCTCCTCCATTGCCATGACCCGCTGTGCTGAAAAGGATATAACCAACAAACTGCTTAAAAATGCCGGACTTAATGTTCCCGAACAGATTATTGCGGATAACAAAACCGAAGAACAAAATTTTCTGGAAAAGCATGAGCGGATAGTTGTAAAGCCTGCAAACGGTGAACAGGGAGCTGGAATAACCCTACCCGTTACCAATCCTTCGGATATGGAAAAAGCGATAAAAAAAGCAGGAGGTATATATAACAAGGTCATTTTAGAACAGTTGGTCGGCGGCAAAGACTTACGTATAATTGTTATCGGCTTTGAAGTGGTAGCGGCAGCTATCAGGAAACCGCCACAAATTATCGGCAACGGTGAAAGTACGATAAAAGAACTTGTAAAAAAACTCAGCCGCAGACGTGAGAACGCAACACAAGGTGAAAGCACCGTACCACTTGATAAAGAGACAACACGTTGTGTTAACTTACAAGGATATGCGATGAATGATATTTTACATAAAGGGGAAACTATATTTGTAAGGAACACCGCTAACCTGCATACGGGAGGCACTATCCATGATGTTACCGACCATCTTCACCCCGAACTTATAACGGCGGCAAAAATGGCAGCTCATGCTTTAGACATACCGGTTGTAGGTCTGGATTTCATGGTAAACGAAGTTAACAAACCGGACTATTATATAATAGAAGCAAATGAAAGACCCGGACTGGCAAATCATGAACCGCAGCCTACCGCTGAAAGATTCATCGACCTGTTATTCCCCAATAGTATTAAGCCGATAATAACGCCTTAACGATTAATAAATAAAATACAAATATAATTACAAAATGAAAAAAATACCAATTGATAAAGATTACATTACCGACACACTGGTTAAAATGCTTAAAATTCCAAGTCCGACAGGCTTCACCGACGAGATAGTCCATTTTGTCGGAGGGCAGCTAGATAATATCGGAGTGCCGTTTGAACTTACCCGACGTGGAGCGATAAGGGCTAATTTAGAAGGGAAGAAAAGATCACCTGACAGGGCTATAGTATGTCACTTAGATACGCTTGGAGCAATGGTCAAGGGTCTGAAAAGCAACGGAAGGTTAGAGATTACAAGAATAGGTCACTGGTGTGCAAGGGTGGCAGAAGGGGCAAGGGTAACATTATTTACCGACAACAACCGATACAGGGGAACAATATTACCGCTAAAAGCATCAGGTCATACTTTTGCCGATGAAATAGATAAACAGCCGTCCGGCTGGGAATATATCGAACTCCGCCTTGATGAAAAATGCCATAATAAGGAAGATTTGCAGGCACTGGGTATCAATGTGGGCGACTATATAGCAATAGATACTAACACCGAAATAACCGAAAACGGCTTTATCAATTCAAGGCATCTTGATAACAAAGCAGGTGTTGCCGTTCAACTGGCAACTATAAAAGCTATAATTGATTCAGGCGTTACCATACCTGTTGACTGCCACCCGTTATTTACCATATCAGAAGAAGAAGGTTCGGGGGCATCTTCAATATTGCATGGCGATGTTGCTTCAATGGTCACGATTGACAATTCAACAGTCGCTCCGGGGCAAAATTCTTCGGAATACGGAGTAACAATTGCAATGCGTGATATGTCGGGTGTTTTTGATTATCACCTGACCCACAAGCTTATAGAATTATGCCAAAAAAATAAGATAGAACATTCCCGTGACGTATTTAAATATTACCGCTCCGACTCGGCTTCCGCCATTGAATCGGGCAATGATATCAGAACGGCTCTTGTATGTTTTGCACTTGATGCATCTCATGCGTGGGAACGGACACATATTGATTCATTAATGGCGTTGACAGAACTTTTAACATTATATATTCAAAGCCCTACAGATCTTGTTCGCGATAAAGATGAATTAGGTTCACTCAAAGGATTTACGCATCAGGGGTGAATTATAGGTAAACTACCTCGCAGCAAGCTACGGGGCATATAGTTTAGTTGCAAGTAGCGAGTTGCAAGTGATGTCTGACTTAAGATGCAACTTGCAACTTAAATTATACGAAGCAAGCTTCGAGGAATTAAACCTGAAAGAGATTAAATTTGAATTTAATATAAGTATATTTGTCATTCCACGAATTTGTTTAGTAAAACAAATTATAGTGGAATCCACTTTTAAAAAAGTTAGGAAACTTTTTTAAATATTGAAAAGTTTTCCTAAACTTTTCAAATTGGATCCCATGATAAAAAATTTTACTAAATTTTTTTCATAGGATGACACCGAGAGGTAAATTAAATTCAAATTTACTATAATCCCTGTGTTGACGAGAGGTTAAAAATTTATTTCGGTATGAATATGAATAGCTCTATGTGTGAAGAAGATAGATATGGTATCAGGATATTGCAGGGTTTACGCAAGATAATGCGTTCGGTTGACATACATTCACGACAGCTTAACACGCAATATGAGATAACCGCACCGCAGCTTATAGTTATGCTTGACCTAATGGAAAAGGGTTCTCAAACCATAGCATCAATTGCAAAAAATATATATTTAAGCCCAAGTACGCTTGTCGGTATAATCGACAGACTGGAAGCCAAAAATTTCGTACAAAGGGAACGCAGCGAGAATGACCGAAGGCAGGTTCTGGTATCTATCACCAAAGACGGACGCAACTTCTGTAAGAAAGCCCCCTCCCCTTTACAGGCTACATTGGCAAAATCATTTAGTAGCCTTGAAAGAAAGGAACAGGAAACAATATGCAAATCCCTTGAGCGTATTGTAGAATTGATGGATGTTGACGCAATTGATGCAGCCCCGATATTGCAATCGGGAGATATAAACAGCTAAGACTAACACCCGTCATATTATGGCTTGACCGTATTATCCAAGATACATAAAATTTCGGAATTGTACGTTTATAGTGTTTCTAATTTTTAATGATAATGTCATCCCCCGAATTTGCGAAGCAAATTATAGAGGGATCTGTTTTAACTGACAGAAGATCCCCGCACGGAGGCGGGGATGACAACTATCAATAAATTTTGGAAATACTATAATGGTTTATTTGTCGCCGATGAACTTGTTTCAGGGTCTTTTCAAGGTAAAATGAGATGCTGAAACGAGTTCAGCATGACAAAATCTATGTTTATTGAATGCTCTCTAGCCAATAAATGCTTTTATACTTGCAAAATAAATCAATTCATTAAAATATATTCGTTATTATAACTGAAAGTAGAACGAATATGAAAACCGCAAAAGACAACACCCCTCTTCTTTTTCTAAAAAGCAGAAACAGTAAGAATGATGATAATACATCTTTTTACGATGGTGCGATAGCCGGTGCGTTACTGGCTACCGGAGCATTTTTATTCGGCAGGGCAATGCTCACAGGATACCTTGAAAGCAACCTGTTCAACCCAACGGATAAGAACCACAAGCCCTTAGAATCTCCTGATAAGTACGGTCTTGAAGGTGAAGCAAAAAAACTTGATACAAAAGACGGCGATACTATTGAAATATGGCATCTAAAAGGTAAAAAAGACAAACCTACCGTTGTTTTCCAACATGGCAATACGGGCAACCTGTCTTATGTAAGCCTTGACCCGAAACATCAGGAGGAAAATACCGCATTTCGTATTCAATACCTAAGAAAATTACAGGAACAGGGCATAGAGACTATTGCAGTTAGCTCACGTGGCTTCGGTAACAGCACAGGCAAGCCTTCAGAAGATAACTTCAAGCGTGATGCGGTTGCGGTTGCCGATTATCTGGAGGCACAAAATATCAAGCCTGAAAACACAATAATAACAGGGGAATCACTGGGAACATCCACCGCTACGATATTAGCTGAGGAAATGACATCACGCAGCAAGCCGCCTGCCGGACTTACCCTTATAGCCCCTTTTTCTTCCATGCGTAGTTTGATATTAGAAAAATCGGCAGCACCTGCTTTTTTGATAGACATGGTGCTTAATCACCCTCTGGACACTAACAAAAGGCTGGAACATATTGCAAGTGCCGCACGCTCAAACAATAAGCCTTTACCCCATCTTCTGGTAGTAAGCCCTAGTGAAGATAAAATAATACACCCAAGCCATGGCGATACACTGACGGCAACCGCAAATAAACATGATATTCCACACACTCGTCAGTATCAGAAAGCATCACACGTCAACTGGGACGCAAGTGAAGTAATAGATGCAACGCTTAAAATATATAATGAACGTCCAAAAGAACCGTTATATTCTAACGGCTGGGGCGACCGCATAACAAAAAAAGATATACCGCCACTGACTAACATACGATAGTATGTACACTATAAATGCTTTTTAATCTCTTTCAGTTTTAATTCCTAGAAGCTTGCTTCGTATAATTTAAGTTGCAAGTTGTAAGTTGTAAGTTAAGACCTCTGCATAATACGTCATCGCCTGAATTTGTGAAACAAATTATAGGGCGATCTGGTGAGATTACCCTATAATTGCCTTTGGCAATTCGGGTAATGACGAGTTTTATTTGCATTATGCAGAGGTCTTAAGTTGCATCTTAAGTCAGGCATCACTTGCAACTCGCTACTTGCAACTAAACTATATGCCCCGTAGCTTGCTGCAGGGTAGTTTAATCTTTTGATTTTTCACAATGCACATTGTGCGTACATTTTTTGATACAAAAAAAGAAAATAGTGGATTTTTATTAAAAAATACTTATGGTTGTCGCAAAATATATATCATTTAAAAACAAAGTGAAAATGATTGATTACGAAAAATACTTTTCCGCTGCGATTGAGAAATTAAAAAAAGAAGGCAACTACAGAGTTTTTACTGAACTTGCCAGATATGCCGGAGAATTCCCTAAAGCAAAAGACTATTCAAGCGGTAAAGATGTTACTATATGGTGTAGCAACGATTATTTAGGTATGGGGCAGCACCCAGATGTTTTAGCCGCTATTGAAGATGCCGCTAAAAATATGGGAGCCGGTGCAGGCGGTACAAGGAATATCGCAGGAAATAACCATGCCGTTGTTGAGCTGGAAAAAGAACTTGCCCATTTGCACGGGAAACAAAGGGCGTTAGCGTTCGTATGCGGATATGTGGCAAATGAAGCTACTCTAAGCACTTTGGCAAACATACTGCCCGATGCGGTCACCTTTTCAGATCAACTAAACCACGCCTCTATGATTCAGGGGATAAAGGCCGGAAGGTCGGAAAAACATATTTTCCGCCATAACGATGTAGGGCATTTAGAAGAGCTGCTCAAAAAAACAGATATTAACAGACCTAAAATAATAGCTTTCGAGTCCGTATATTCTATGGACGGGGATATAGCCCCTATTAGCCAAATATGCGATTTGGCAGATAAATATAACGCAATTACCTATCTTGACGAAGTACATGCAGTTGGTATGTATGGCGATATCGGAGGCGGCATAGCACAGCGTGACGGCGTTCAGGACAGAGTGACCATAATTCAAGGAACTTTAGCGAAAGCCTACGGAGTAATGGGAGGATATATTGCAGCGGACGAGTCGATAGTTGATTCTATCAGAAGTTATGCCCCCGGTTTTATATTTACGACCGCACTGCCTCCTTCTTTAGCATCGGCGGCTACTGCCAGTATAAAACACCTGAAAAAATCGGATGTTGAAAGAAAGCTACAGCAAGATAGGGCGGAGATGTTAAAATCAATGCTGCGTCAGTGCAATATACCTTTCATTGATTCACCTACACACATAGTTCCCGTAATGGTTGGAGATGCCGAACTTGCAAGGCAAGCATCGGAGCTGCTATCGGATAAACATCATATATTTGTCCAACACATAAATTTCCCGACAGTGCCAAGAGGCACCGAACGCCTAAGGATAACCCCCGGACCGTTCCACACGGACGAAATGATGGAAAAACTGGTTGACGCACTTTGCGAAGTGTTTGAGCGGCTTGAAATAAAGCGTGTTGCATAAGTTATTATATTTAACAAACAACTTTATCGTTGGTATTTAAGAGAGTATCAACTAACAGATAACCCTTTTCCCGGCCCATTTTTGTCCCTATCATCTTCCCGCTTTTTCCAACTTCTTTTAACCTCTTCATGTTCAGGCGGATCTATATCCATTTTGTCTCCTGAATCGGTTTTTCTTCTTTTTGCAGAAGGTTCTTCGATACCTGATTCGCGAAGAATATCGGCTAGTTCATCAGCCGCAGCATCTTGGTCAGAAGTCCTTTTTCTGATTTCAACCGTACCCTGACTTACGCCTGCCGTAGCACCCCTTCTTTGAAATCTTCTAGTACCTTCACGTTCGGCATTCCGCTGTGCGGTATCAGGAGTTGCTTCGCCATACCCTAAATCTTCTATCGTTGTTTTCCCCGAATCGCCGTCTTTTTCTTTGCTCATGTTTTCCCCTCGGAAATTAAATAATTAACTTTTTAACAAAGATGCATAGTAGCATTAAATTCGCAACAAAGCAACCATATTAATGTAACAATTAATCTCAGATATGAATAAAACTCTCGATATGCCACTGATAATAAACAGTTATTCCAACGCCAATACTCATCATACTATGGCTTGACCATAGTATCCAAGACATATAAAAACAGATCTTATCTGCGAGTCGGGATTACTTACCTTTTTTCTTCGGTAGTTTGCTTGCCACTATGCTGGTTATCTGGTTATTCTTTTTACGATCTATTTTGAACTTAACGCCGTAGAACTGGAATTCCTGACCTATTTCGGGTATTGACTCGGATTCATGTATTATAAGACCTGCCATAGTGTTAGCTTCTTCATCAGGCAAGTTCCAATCAAGCCTTCTGTTTATGTCCCTTATGGAAGTATCTCCTTTTATACGGTAGCTGCCGTCAGGCATTTTTTTTGCTATAGAGGTTATATCATCATGCTCATCGTCAATCTGCCCGACTATTTCCTCTAACACATCTTCGAGTGTTATAAGCCCTACCAACGCACCGTATTCATCTACCACCATTGCGATATGGTTCCTTTTCACACGGAATTGGTGCAACTGATTACTTAAGGTATTTGTTTCAGGGACAAACCATGGTTTGTTAGCTATTTCAAGAATATCTATTTTTTCAATATCACCGTCAAAGCCCCTAAGCGATTTCAATAATGCTTTAGTATGCAAAACTCCTACAATATTATCAGGCTTATTTTTCCATAGCGGTATTCTTGTAAAACTACTATCAAGCACTTTTGTTATTATTTCAGAAGGAGACTCATCAATATCTATCGAATATATATTTTTTCTGTGTATCATCACTTCCTCAACCTCTAAAGCCGCCAGATCAAGAACGCTACTTAGCATATCTTTTTCACGCTTTATCATCTTGCCTTCTTTGTGGTGCAGGTCGATAGTCCCCCTTATCTCGTCAGATGCCTCAAGATCTTCTTCCCCGTCTTTAGTAACTCCAATCATTTTCATCAGCAGATCTACCATTTTCTGTACGGTCTTGGTGATAGGAGATAGTATCTTTACCAGTACAATAAGCGGTCTTGCAACAAATAGTGCAACTTTCTCAGCATTATAAAACGCATATGTTTTAGGCAATACTTCGGCAAATACCAGCACCATCATGGTCATTATTATAGTTACATATACCACGCCCTGCTCACCGAAATATTTTATAGCAAGACTTGTAGCAAGAGCAGATGCAAGAATATTTACGGCATTATTACCTAGCAGTATAGTACCTATAAGCCCGTCCTTATCGTCCCTTAACTTACTTACAAGAGCCGCACGCTTATCACCGCCGGTTTCAAGTTTATGTATTTTTGCTCTGGAAGCTGCCGTCAGACCCGTCTCCGAACCTGAAAAAAACCCCGACATCAGAAGAAGCAGAAATATAGACAAAAGAGGAAGTATTAAGTCAGGATCCATTATCTTTAATTATTATAGTGTTTTTTATAATTTCTATACAGAAATTATCGGTATTTTTAAATAGATATTTTTTTCGGAATTATACGTTTAACTGTTGATGTGTCACCCTGAACTTGTTTCAGGGTCTTTTCAAAGTAAAATGAGATGCTGAAATAAATTCAGCATGACAAAAAAACTAATTCTAAACATTCAACCAAACGTACAATTCCGTTAACAAATTTATTTAGCAACACCTAAAATAAGCCCGATAGTATCATTAACTATATTAGCATCAACATTTTTTTCAATAAATGAATCACCGATTCCTTTTGCCAGAATAAATACCATTTTTCCATCACTGACTTTTTTATCCTGAGCCATAGCTTTCATCATCAGTTGTATATCCCAGTTTTCCTTAATATCAAGTGGAGATATGGGCAACCCTGCCCTTGATAAATGCCCCTTTACCAGTTCAACGTCCTGTTTATCGCACAGACCCATTTTATATGACATGGTAAAAGCCATAACCATGCCTATGGCAACCGCCTCACCATGTACTAACGAGCCGTCATATCCTGCCTGTTGTTCAAGGGCATGTCCGAACGTATGACCGAGGTTAAGCAACGCACGCTTTCCCCCCTCCCTTTCATCTTCGGCAACTATTTTAGATTTTGCCTGACAGCTTTTATATATTATATATTTTAACGCATCTTCATCTTTTGCCTTAATTTTATCAAGGTTTTCGTCCAGCCATTTAAAAAACTTCCTGTCATTTATAAGACCGTATTTAACAACCTCGGCATAGCCTGCAAGCAGTTCCCTTTCAGGTAGGCTGTTTAGCGTATCTATATCTATAAGAACAAGTTTAGGCTGATAAAAGCTTCCTACAAGATTTTTACCGAACTTATTGTTAATGCCTGTTTTGCCGCCTACCGAGCTATCAACCTGCGATAATAACGTAGTAGGTATCTGGATAAAATTCACACCCCTGAGCAGGATACTTGCGGCAAAGCCCGTAAGGTCACCTACAACACCTCCGCCAAGTGCTATCAGGGTAACATTACGCTCAGGTGCGGTGGAAAAAATATTATCCAGCAATGTTTCAAGACATGAAAAACTCTTTGAAGCTTCACCTGCATTAATTCGTATAGTATTTACCTTGGAACCGGCTCCCAGTGAAAGCTCTACCTTCTGTGCATATTCTTGCGGTATGTTATCATCTGTAACAATTACAAAATGTTTATGCTTTACGACCTTAGAGATAAACTTGCCTGCTTTTTCAAGTATATTATTACCGATGATTATCTCATAGCCTCGCCTGCCAAGATCAACATTCAGCTTTTTCAAGTCTCCCACTTAATTCCTCAATAATTTTATTTACCACATCCTCATGTACGCTCTCTGAGCTATCTACTGTTATATCAGCCTCTTCATATATCGGACAACGTTTATCCATTAACTCTTTTAATATTTTTCCCTTATCGCCGTTTTCGAGCAAGGGTCTTGTATTTTTTCTGACAACTCTTTCAAGCAGAACATCATAATCAGCCCTTATATAAACCGATATACCGAGTTTTTTTATAAGCTGACGGGTATTATAGTTCATGAACGCCCCTCCGCCCGTGGCGAGGATACATAATTTTGAATTCAGCACGTCATCTATAGCCTGCCTTTCCTTTTTCCTAAAATAATCCTCGCCATATTTTTCAAATATCTCGTTTACGGACATTTTTTCATTTTCTTCTATCAGGTTATCCAGATCGACAAAAGGCATTTCCGCAGCTATGGCAAGCCTCGACCCTATAGCGGTCTTGCCGCATCCCATCATACCCACTAAAACCACCGACCTTTTCAAGTCTAACATATTTTTCAAACCTTAATTTTCCTTATATATAGAAAAGCGTAGCCATAAATTTATAATGTACAAACTTAAGATAATTTAGCTACGGCATTGACAATGCCATAATAAAGTGAAAAATAACATAAAAGATAACAATCACAAGGGGAATATATTATGTCACTTACTAAGAACCTTATCATAATTGCTATACTGGCAGGGCTTACGATTGGTTTTGTGTTATTGTCGCAAGCTACCGCTCCAAAAACTCAAACTATTACAAAAACCTATAGCTATGAAAAATTTGCTCAATAAATTCGGAATTATACGCTTAATGGTCGGGTCGTTAAAATCAGTTGTTTTTGTCATGCTGAATTTATTTCAGCATCTCTTTTACTTTGAAAAGACCCTGAAACAAGTTCAGGGTGACACATCAACTATTAAATGCACAATTCCGAATAAATTAAACTTGAGGATTATTTTACTTATAATAACCGCCCTATTGCAGGCGGGCATGGCTAACGCCCAAAATGAAGCTATACGGGTAAAGGATATAAAAGAGATATCCCTTGATGAGATAGGTGTGCTGGACGGCAATAGCGGCGGTTTAAGAAAGCATATCTGGCATGAGAGCAACCGTTCTTTCATGGAAAGCCTGCTGGTAACCATGCCGGTTAAAACAGAGCCGGAAATCAGAAAAAAACTTAGTAAGCTACTGCTTCTTTCTACTGCCACCCCTCCCCGCTCCGATAAGAACGTCGTATCTTCAGTGTTTGATATAAAGATAAAGAAGCTGGCACTTATGGGCGATTATAATAATATTTACCGTATGTTAAGTCAGGTTCCCGATTCAAGGCTTGCAGAAGAAATGCACCGCATTTACGTAATATCGTTTTTCATTGCAAACCAATATATAAAAGGCTGCGATGAGTCGGAAAATTACTTAAAAAAATATCCTTCGGTTTTCTGGTCAAAACTTCGGGTAGTATGCAACGCATATAATGACAAGAAAAGTAACGTTGATTTTGATATAAAGTTACTCAAAGAACAGGGGCATGAACTTGAGAAAAAATATCAAGACGTAGTTGATCTGTTTTTAAAGAAACAACCTGACAAAGCAAAAGAAGAGTGGTCAAAAATAGCAATAAAAGAGGTGCTTACCTTCCCGTCCATTACCATGACTTTCCCTAATCCGCAATATTTATTTAGATCACCGCTTGACAAACAGCTTGTACTAAAATGGCTTGATACGAACAACAAGGAAACGTCCGATGAAGCTAAATTAATTTCGGGGATATCGGTTTTTGCCGATATTGATGCACTGGGTACACAAATATCTATAGATATCTGGCGGCAGTTCATTGTGTACGCTCTTTCAAAAGAACTACAAATACCCGATTATGCCGCTTACAGGCTGTTAAAGCAGACACCCAGTAACGGAGAGAGGATACTTACTATTTTGCATATACTAGATAGGGAAGATATACAAACAATACCGCAATATCTTTTCACACAAATGGTATATTCATTGAACAAAATGGGCTTCAGGCGTGAGGCTGTTTGGCTGGCACAGCAACGGTTAATGTAGTAATTAAACTATACCAAAACAAAATTATGAAAGACTATTATATAGAATCTTTTTTAGAGATGATGTTGGCAGAAAAAGGAGCCTCAAAGAACACTATTGACTCTTACCGCAGGGATTTGGCAGAGTTATACGGCTTTTTAAAACACCGCAAGATACAGACCGAAAATGCCGCAACGTCAGATATACGGGAGTTTTTTGAGCATCTGGCAAATTTTACGCCCTCCCCCAGCACTCTTGCCAGAAAATTATCCAGTATAAAGCAGTTTTATAAATTCCTACTAAATGATGGAACGATTGACAAAAACCCCGCCCTTGTTATCGACACACCAAAGCTTCACAAGAAAATCCCTAAATATCTAAATGAAGCGGAAGTGGAAATACTGATTCAAACGGCTCATAATGATAAGTCGGCGGAAGGCTTACGCCTTACCGCCCTGCTTGAAACATTATACGCATCGGGTATGCGTGTAACCGAGCTTGTTTCACTCAAGACGAGCAATATGCAAATAATGTTCAAGGACAAAAAGGCATCTTTACGCAATTACCTCATAATAAAAGGTAAGGGCAACAAGGAACGCGTGGTTCCGTTAGGCAGGTCGGCAATAGAAGCGTTGGAAGCATATCTTGATATAAGGGATATGTTCACCGCCGATAAATTCAACACTTTCCTGTTCCCGTCATCATCAAAAGGGGGATATCTTACACGCCAGCGTTTTCATCAATTATTAAAAGAGCTGGCAACAAAAGCAAATCTTGATAAGGAAAAAGTATCGCCGCATATACTCAGACATTCTTTCGCCAGCCACCTGTTAAACGGAGGTGCTAACCTAAAGATAGTTCAGGAACTATTGGGGCATAGCGATATATCCACAACACAGATATACACCCACATACTAAATCAGCGTTTAAAGGACATAGTAAACGAAAACCACCCTCTGGCACAGGTGAAATAAAATAAAAAAATGTTACCTATTTAAAAAACTATGTGTTATAAAAAAAAATAGTAAATTTGAATTAAATTCACTTCTACTAAAAAAGTTCGGAATTTTATGTTTAATGGTTGAGTCGTTAAAATTAGTTGTTTTTGTCATGCTGAACTTGTTTCAGCATCTCACACGTGGACACAAGACCCTGAAACAAGTTCATCGGTGACACATCAACCATTAAACATACAATTCCGAAAAAGTTTCCTAACTTTTTTAAATATGGATTCCACTATAATTTGTTTTACTAAACAAATTCGTGGAATGACATATATGCGTAAATGGGATTCAACGGTCTAAAAACAAATGAAGTCAGACGAGCTTAATCTTATCAAAAAAGCTATAAACGGTGACAGAGAGTCATTTTCCGCCTTAATAGAATATTATTATGATATGATATTCCGCATTGCTTATAAATGGTGCGGCAACAAAGAGGACGCAGAAGATATAGCACAAGAATCATGCATCAAGATAGCTCAATCACTATCGGGCTTTAAAATGGAATCAAAATTTTCCAGTTGGATATACAGGATTGTGATAAACACGGCTAACGACCTATATCGCAAGAAAAAATACACCGTTAGCGATGTTATTGAAGAAATAGAGTCGGACGAAGCCGATGCTACGGAGATAATTTACTGTAAACAATTATGGCAGACGGTGCATAAATTGCCTGACAAACAGCGTGATGCCGTGCTACTTGTCTATTCCGAAGGGCTTAACCACAATGAGGCGGCAGAAGTTATGCAATGTGCAGAAAGTACCGTTTCATGGTATATTATGGAGGCAAAAAAAACTTTAAAACAAATGATGAAATAAACCCAAGGATTTATGGGTTTATTACGTCATATTAATACGGCAGGAAATTTTACTAATAAAATATTCGATTAAAGAAAATGCAGGATAATGAATTAAAACAGTTAGAAAAGATAAGGATAGCTAAAGTCTCAAAAGAGGCTAAGGCTAAGGCATTATCTGCCGCTATGGATGCGTTTGACGAGGAAAATTCTGCTATTGCAAAAAATAATCAAAAAAATCCCCAAGGTTTTTCCGACTCATTCCGTCCTATAGATAATATCAAACAAAATATATGGAGTACCATCATGAAAAAACAACTTATAGTCGGAACGGCATTAGCAGGAGTAATGGCAGTTTTAATTGCACCTGCCGTTTTAAAACAAACAACACCTTTTGACACAGAAAAATCAGACAAACAGGAAATCACGCAATCAAAAGATATTACACAACAAGGCGTTGACGCTCAAGGCATGGGGCAGATTGTAGACAATATTAAAGTCGGCAAAGCGGACTCTATGTCCGACAAAAGCACTGACGATGAATATTATGAAAATGATATAGCTTCAAATGAAAGCATTGATATGGTCGAATCCGGTATTATTCCACAACAAGCACCACAAGCCGCTGCTATCGCACCATCGAACAATAACTTTCAAAAAAGGTCGGCATATGATGCCAAAGTAACCGCAGAGCTAGCAATCGCTCCATACCATACAGCACCTACAATACCGCATCCGGGGGACGCACCGGGATTTGTAGAGCCGCAAAATAACGATAAATTCTCAAATCCTGATCAAAACCCTGTCAAAAAAGTATCGCAAGAGCCTGTATCTACTATTTCCGTAGATGTTGATACGGCATCATACTCATATGTAAGAAGGACATTAAATAGCGGTAGAACGGTACATAAAGGTTCGGTACGTGTTGAAGAAATGATAAATTATTTTGACTATAAATATCCTTACCCTGAAACTTCTACAACCCCTTTTCGCCCTACCATGTCGATATATCCAACCCCATGGAACGAGGAAACTAAGTTACTTCACATCGGTATCAAGGGCTATGATATAGTAAGTGACGCAAAACCGCGTTCTAATCTGGTTTTCTTAATAGATGTTTCAGGCTCTATGAACTCGCCTGATAAACTGCCTCTCTTGAAAAACGCCTTCCGTATGATGGTAAATAATCTTGATGATAATGACGTAGTATCAATCGTTACATATGCAGGCTATGTGGGAACTGCTTTAGAGCCGACTCCCGTGTCGCAAAAAGAAAAGATATTTGCCGCACTTGAAAATTTAAATTCAGGAGGTTCAACAGCAGGTGCTCAAGGCATACAGCAAGCATATAGTTTAGCCGAACGCAACTTTGACAAAGAAGGTGTTAACCGAATTATCCTTGCCACAGACGGCGACTTCAATGTAGGCATGCGTAGCGATGAGGACTTGAAAAAACTTATCGAAGATAAGCGTAAAAGCGGTGTTTTCCTTTCGATACTTGGTTTTGGACAAGGTAACTATAATGACGCCCTAATGCAAACCCTTGCACAAAACGGTAACGGCAACGCAGCTTATATAGACAATCTGAACGAAGCCCAAAAAGTCTTGGTTGAAGAGGCAAGCTCAACATTATTCCCCATCGCCAAAGACGTTAAGATACAGATTGAGTTCAACCCTAGCCTTGTTTCGGAATATCGCCTTATCGGTTACGAAACCCGTATCTTACAACGTGAGGACTTCAACAACGACAAGGTAGACGCAGGCGATATCGGCTCAGGTCATACCGTAACGGCTATATATGAGATAACTCCTAAAGGCAGTAAGGCACAAATGATTGATGACCTTCGCTATCAAAAACCGGCTAAAGTTGAGGCAAGTGCAGATAGTGATATCAGCGAAGACAACGCAAATGAGTATGCATTCTTAAAAATGCGTTATAAACTTCCGAATCAGGATAGCAGTACGTTAGTACAGATTCCTGTTACAAAAGATATGGAGTTTCAAAGCATAGATAATACGTCTACCGAAGTTCGTTTTGCAACGGCAGTTGCGGCATTCGGGCAAAAGATACGCAATGAAACCTTTATAGGTTCACTCACCTATGATGATATCATCAATCTTGCTACAGGCTCAACCGGAGAAGATAAATTCGGTCGCCGCAGTGAATTCATAAATCTGGTAAGATTAGCCAAATCATTGAATAACTAAATATAAAAACGCAACATAATGCTTTAATGTACAATCCCCGCCTCTGTGCGGGGATTGTAGTCTACTGTATGGAAATTATTTGGAATAACTATACTCCGATAAGACACGTTCTTTATTGCCGCAATATAGCCAGTATTGTATCTGCAGCCTTTCGGCTGGGGTTTTCAGGCTCACCCAAACCCATTATTTTCAGGGCTTCCAAGCCCCTTACTATTTGCAGGTCTTTTAGTTTATAATCGTCCAGTATTTTATCAACTGATTGCGATATTAAATAAGGTGTGCAGAAATTTTGTAAGAACTCAGGTATTATCTCCTCATCTAAAATAAGGTTGATAAGATTTGCGTATTTTATTTTTACCAAAGATTTTATGATACGATAGGATATGTAGTTTACTTTGTAGCCTATAACCATCGGACAGCCTGCCAGTGCCACTTCCAGTGAGCCGGTGCCTGATTTTACTATTGCAACAGACGCGGCTTTATATGATGCGTATTTATCCTCATCATTATCTACTATTATTGCTTTTATCTTAGAAGATGCAACCATATGCTCAACTTCCTCTTTCAAAGAAGGGATAGTCGGTATTACCATAACCGGATTTTCCACCCTTGCCAACAGTCTGACTGCCTCCATAAATACAGGTAATAATCTATGCACCTCTCCTTTACGGCTACCGGGCATAACGGATATTACGGTTTCATTTTCAGCTATGGCGTATTTTTGTTTGAAAGCGTCGCCGTTTGGTGGGAACTTTGTTTCCACTATAGGGTGTCCTATATAGGTGCAGGGCAATCCTACTTCTTCAAAATAAGGCGGTTCAAAAGGTAGTATCACAAGCAGATGGTCAAACAGTTTTGCAAATTTTTCAGCACGTTTGGGCTTATATGCCCAGACTGTGGGGGCTACATAATGCACCAGCTTTCCGTTAAACGGTTGGAATACGATAGGCTCTCTTTCTTTTTTCTTGGAAAGAATTTTCTTTAAGGTTTTTTCTAAGCCATCTTCACCAAAGCGAAGGCGTTTTGCTATTCGTGTGGTGAAACCCGGAGAATCTATAGTAATTACAATATCGGGCTGTTTTTCATAAATGTCGGCTATGGTATCATATATACGGTCAAGTATATTTCCTAAGTGAGGCAGTATTTCGGCAAATCCCATAATTGATATTTCCGACATATCGAACAGGCTTTTAAAACCTGTTCCGCTCATTTTTTCTCCGCCTATGCCGTAAAATTCTATAGGTTGCGACGATGCGGTTTTTAGTTGTTCTATCAACTTAGCCCCGTATATATCCCCTGATGCCTCGCCTGCTATTATGTATATTTTCATTTCATATACTATAAACTGTAAATTTTGTAAAAATTGCGTTGAAGTCTTTAATTTTTGTCATTGTGAACTTGTTTAATAATCTACTTTAGCGGTCTATAAGATGCTGAAATAAATTCAGCATGACATTTATATTTTGTCACCCTGAACTTGTTTCAGGGTCTTTTTAAAGTAAAATGAGATACCGAAATAAATTCGCCCATGACAAAATCTATATTTATTGAAAACTCCCCTAAATTACAAGATTTAAAGTATTTGTATAAATCGGATAAATTTGCAATAAGAAAATGATAAACTATCTTAAATAATAACAAGCTCTGCAAGAACTATTATTTTGAACCTGATAAACACCGTTATTATGACAAACCCCTGTCAATGTTCCAGAAGGGTTAACTGCTACAAACTTACCACCAATTGCATCACCGTTACCGCCGTCTATTTTTTTATCAATATTTGCCGTATATTGAACTTTATAAGCTGTACCACTCCCACCATCTGCAGCATTAAGATCAGGTAACTCATGAGGTTGCCTATATGCCATTATTAACATAGGAATATTCCTTCCTTTATAATTGCATTTATGTTGCCACGAACCGGAGCCGTAATTGCTTCCCATTAAAATCCCTAAACCGCTTTCTACCTTACTAGAAGGAAAGCCCTGATTTATATTGTTGGAGTTATCAAATTGTTCATTTATTAATCCTGAAAGGCTTAAATGTTGAAATGCATGAGAGACCTCTCCTCCATAATTACCAATTGCCATTAAAATGGTACCGTCGGCCTTTTCAATGCGTCCGTCACCATCGCCGCTATTTGTGTTGCCGGCTCCCCAAAAAGCTTCAGCTTTAGCAAAATCTCCGGGAATACCGTTATATTCCAGATAGAAAGCATTAAACGCTGTTTCAAATTTTGCTAGTTGACCTATTTCAGAGCGGAGCTTCGCTTGATGAACTAATGCCTGACCACCTATCACACCAGCTACAATCAGTCCTATAAGAACTATAACAATTGATAGCTCAATAAGAGTAAAGCCATTCCCAGTTCTCAAGTCTTTGGTCTTTGGTCTTTTACAGTGACAAACATGCATGTGTCTTCCCTGAAAATAAAATAAATAATATAAAAAATTATATATTATTCGGGTTAAGATTTAGTTAATATAAAATTAGCAGTGTTCATCATATATAGGTTTTCCATACTGAAACAATTTTAGTATGGAAAAAGTAAGTGTAGCATTTGAATTAAGAAGCCTTCAACAATTCCTGCAACTCGCCTTCTTCATACATTTCTTTGACTATATCGCAGCCGCCGATGAACTCGCCTTTTACATATAGTTGCGGTATGGTAGGCCAGTCACTGAATTGTTTTATCCCTTCACGCAAGGCGGGGTCAAGCAGAACATTTATGTCCTTAAACTCTACATTCATCTTTTGTAATAGATTGACCACCAAAGCAGAAAAACCGCATTGCGGGAATTTTGCCGTGCCTTTCATGAATAATACCACATTGTTATTGTCTATTTCGTCCTGAATAGCTTTAAATACCGGATTATCTGACATTTTTTCCTCTTACTGTTATTATTGTTATTTTTTCACTTTCGTTTTTAACTGCATTGCGTGTAATTCACCGCCCATTTTGCCTTTTAATGCTTCATATACCGTTTTATGTTGTTTGATTCTTGTTTGCCCTTCAAAGGCTGACGATTCTATTTCAACAGACCAGTGGTCATTATCTCCGGCAAGGTCGGTTATCCTTATATTTGCATCGGGAAATGCGTCTTTTATCAAACTTTCTAAAATATTCTGTTCCAAAGGCATAAAATTACTTGTTTTTAATACTTAATAGTCTTGAAATTAGTTTGATTTTATATACTATATTCAAGCTATGGTAAAGATTTTTAGGAATTATAATTAAATATGGAATTAAAAAACGCTAAACGTGTTGTTATTAAGATAGGTTCATCTCTATTAATAGACAAAAAGCAAAGCGGCATACGGCACAAATGGCTAAAAAGCCTTGTCGACGATGTCGTAGACTTAAGAAAAAGGAATATAGACGTTGTTCTGGTGACATCAGGAGCCGTAGCACTAGGCAAAAAATACATAAAATTCAAAAAAGCGGTATTGACGCTAGAGGAAAAACAAGCGGCTGCCGCATGCGGACAAACAGACCTTTCACGTAACTATCAGCGTTATTTTAACGATAAAAAAATACAGACGGCTCAGCTACTTCTGACTATTTTTGACTCCGAAAACCGTAGAAACTACCTTAACGCCAAGAACACTATTGAAACTTTGCTTGAAAACAAAGTGTTGCCTATAATTAACGAGAACGACACCGTTGCAACTCACGGGCTTAGGTTTGGAGATAATGACAGGCTGGCAGCAAGAGTATCGCAAATGGTAGGTGCTAATTATCTTATATTGTTTTCCGATATTGACGGGCTTTATACGGCTAATCCGAATATTGACGAAAGTGCCGTACATATTGAGGAGGTTGATGAGATAGACGAACGTATCGAGGCAATGGCAGGCGGTAGTAGCTCCACCGTAGGCTCCGGCGGAATGGTAACCAAGATAGCTGCTGCAAAAATAGCCATGATGTGCGGTTGTAATATGATATTGGCAAAGGGATTTGATATGAACCCTGTAAAAAAACTATTTGAAGGGGGAAGGCATACTTTATTCATATCCAAGGAAAACCCTCTAAATGCCAGAAAACGCTGGATTGCCAGCAGCCTTAGCCCATCAGGTGAAATTATCATAGATGCAGGGGCGGCAAGGGCTTTACAGGCTGGAAAAAGCCTGTTGCCTGCGGGTGTTATAGATGTCTTAGGTGAATTTGACCGTGGTGACGCAGTTGAAATAAAGAATTCAAAAATGGAACGGATAGGAATAGGGATAGCGGCTTATTCATCATCTGATGCACATATGATAAAAGGTCATCAAAGTCAGGAAATAGAGCATATAGTAGGCTTTAGCGGACGTAATGATTTAATCCACGCAAATGATTTAGTGGTTGATGATAAAAATTAAATGTACGATTACTTAGTAAAATAATAAGATTATGGAAAAAGGTATGAAATCAATGCAAAAAAGTTCTGACGACGTCGCTAACCAGATGGAAAGAATCGGTAAAAACGCAAAAGCGGCAGCTTCGGTTATTGCCAATGCGTCTACACAAGACAAGAACAAGGCACTTACCGAAATAGCCAAATCATTACGTACCCGTAAGAATGACATAATTGCCGCAAATAAGCTTGATGTCGACGAGGGAATAAAAAAAGGTCTTGATAAGGCAATGGTTGACCGCCTTGCATTAGATGAAAAACGTATTGAGGCTATGGCATCGGGATTAGAGGCTATAGCACGGCTTGCCGACCCTGTAGGCAGGGAGCTTGCCAATTGGGACAGACCCAGCGGTTTGAACATCTTGCGTGTAAGTGTTCCGCTTGGTGTTATAGGAATTATATATGAATCACGCCCTAATGTTACGGCTGATGCAGGGGCGTTATGCATAAAGTCGGGTAATGCCGCAATATTGCGTGGTGGCTCGGAAAGCTTTAATTCATCTAACCTAATAGTAGAATGTATCCACACAGGTTTAAAAGCTGCCGGTTTACCTGAGGATGTTGTTCAGATTGTTCCGACAACCGACCGTGAGGCGGTGGGCGAATTATTGACCATGACCGATTATGTTGATGTGATAGTGCCTCGTGGCGGTAAAGGATTATGCAAGCGTGTTCAAGATGAAAGCAAAGTTCCGACACTGCAACATCTGGACGGCAACTGTCATATCTATGTAAATGAAAGTGCCGATATTGATATTGCATTAAAGGTTATCAAAAATGCCAAGCTACGCAGGACGGGAATTTGCGGTGCGACAGAATCACTTGTAGTAGATAAGGCTATTGCCGAGAAGATAATACCTCTAATATGCGACGCTCTTGAATCATGCGAGGTGCGTGGGGACTCCGACGCATGTGATATTGATTCGAGAATAAAACCGGCAAATGAAGAGGACTGGGATACCGAATATCTTGATTCTATCATCTCATTAAAGGTTATTGATAATCTGCAAGATGCAATTGCTTTTGTAAATAAACACTCGTCAGGTCATACCGATGCGATAATAGCAAGTGATGATAATGCGGCAACCGAGTTCTTAAACAGAATTGATAGTGCTATAGTTATGCTAAATACCTCTACCCAGTTTGCCGATGGCGGTGAGTTCGGCATGGGAGCGGAGATAGGTATTTCTACAGGAAGGCTACATGCCAGAGGACCTGTCGGTGTCGAGCAGTTAACTACATATAAATATGTGGTAAAAAGCAATGGTTCTATAAGAGCGTAATGCAAATTGTATAGCTAATAATAGTTTATTTTGCTCTTGTATGTTGAAAAAGTATATATTATAGAACCCTCTGCAAAAGTCAAAAAAATACTCTCCCCTTGAGGGAGAGTTAAAAACACAAAGTGTTTTTGTGAGGGGTAGAAACTCGCAAGTGTTTTTTATACCTGCATGTACAGCCCCCCCTAACAGCTACCCCCCCGTACACGGGAGAGGGGATAACAAAGAACTCAAATTAAATTCAAATTTACTACACTTATAACGAACACTCCCATAGAATAATAAATTGCATTGCTGGATTTATTAAAATATGTATCTATAATAAAAAAACAAATTATTTTTAATTACTCCACAGAGGTTATAATGGCTAAAAACAAGGACGAGTATAACTTTGAAAACTACATAGACAACTTTGCAAAGGTAGTTGAATTATACGGTGTTTCGCTACAGAAGGCGATTGAAAACTCTGAGGGCAATAACAACTCTCCGACCGCATTTCAGACCATGCCCAAAGTATGGCAGGAATTGATGGCAAAATTAATGGAAGACCCTGATAAGCTATATGAAAAACAGCTTGATCTATGTGCCGATTATATGAAAATATGGGGCAACGCATGGAACCGTTATATAGGTCATGATGAACAGCCTCTTTACCCCGCCGACCCGAAAGATAAAAGGTTCAAGGACGAAACATGGAACCGTGATCTTACTTTCGATTTTATAAAACAGTCTTATATACTTACCAATAAATGGTTGCATGATATCGTAAGTGATATTAAAGGAGTTGATAAGAAAACCCTTGAGAAATTCGATTTTTATACAAGACAGTTTGCCGATGCTATGTGTCCGAGCAATTTTGCTTTTACCAACCCTCTTGTTATCCGTGAGACTATTGAAACAAAGGGTGAAAACCTGAAAAAAGGTCTTGAGAATCTGATAAATGACTTAGAAAAAAGCAAAAACTTCCTTAATATAAGCACAGCTAAAAAAGATGCTTTTAAAATAGGCGAAAATATTGCTTGTACTAAAGGCAAGGTGGTATATAAAAACGACCTTATTGAGTTGATACAATACGAACCTACCTGCAAAAAGGTATATAAAACACCGCTTCTTATTATACCGGCATGGATAAACAAATATTACATACTTGACCTGTCGCCTGAAACTTCCTTTGTAAAGTGGATAGTGGATCAGGGTTATACGGTATTTATGATATCATGGGTCAATCCAACAAAGAAACTAGCACATAAGAAATTTGAAGATTATATGCTGGAAGGACCCTTAGCCGCAATTGACTCTATTGAGAAAGCTACTGGTGAAAAACAGGTAAATGTCATGGCATATTGCCTAGGGGGTACTTTGCTTGCCTGCACGCTGGCATATTTAAAATCGAAAAAACAAACACCGATAAAATCCGCTACATTCCTTACAACAATGGTTGATTTTGGTGATGTCGGTGATATGTCGGTATTTATTGATGAACAGCAAATAGACGCAATTGAGGAGCAAATGCGTCAGAACGGTTTTCTGGACGGCTCCGAGATATCGGCAATGTTCAGCTCTATACGTGCCAACGATCTTATATGGTCGTTCGTTGTAAATAACTATCTGCTTGGGCGTGACCCGATGCCGTTTGACATATTATACTGGAATGCGGATTCAACAAGGATGCCTGCCGATACTCATAGTTTCTACTTAAGGAATATGTATTTAAAAAATAAGTTAAAGAAACCTAACGCTCTAAAACTTGACGGCGTTCCGATAGATGTCACTAAGATAGATACGCCGACTTACCTTCTTGCGACTCAGGAAGACCATATAGCCCCTTGGAAAACATGCTATGAATCGGTAAATCTGTTTTCAGGCGAAAATAATTTCGTACTGGCAGGTTCCGGTCATGTGGCAGGTGTTGTTAATCATCCCGATAAAAACAAATACGGCTACTATGTTAATGCAAAAAACGACAAAGACCCGCAAAAGTGGTTAGACGGTGCAAAACAACATAGCGGTTCATGGTGGACAAACTGGGATAAGTGGAACAGCTCTTATTCAGGTCAGAAGATTGACGCTGTAAAACCGGGTTCGGGGAAACTAAAAACTATTGAAGATGCTCCCGGTTCATATATAAAGATTAATAGTATATAAGATAGGAACAAAAATGACACCACTGGAAGCATACGCATTATTGTTAGTTGATAGTTTTACGGTAATGCTGTTAATACCTCTGAAATATATATTTATTTTTGATGTAATGAAAATATTTAAAACATATGATCCGCTTGCAATGTGTGCGGTAGCTGCGTTCGGTGTAAGTATGGCAGCTCAGGCAAACTGGTTTTTAGGGAAGATGATAAAGCTGGCATTTAAATTTGAAGCTGAATCCGGCAAGGCGTTAAAGTTAGTAAAGTTCCTGAAAGACAAAGAGATAATATTATTATTCCTTTCGGTAATACCTTTTGCAGGTTCTATCATTACCACGGCTTATGGAGCAATAGAAGGGCGTATAGGTAGGGTTATACCGATAGTTTTTATATCTCATTTTATCTATTTTTACATGTACTATAATTTCATATAATAAGGCTTCCCCGATAAAATACATAAGCTAGTTAACATAAACCTTGACGAATAACTTATATTCATTTAGTTTCCGCCATTCCTACAATTAATCATGGCGGACGTAGCTCAGTTGGTTAGAGCACCAGTTTGTGGTACTGGGGGTCGCCGGTTCGAGACCGGTCGTCCGCCCCATTTTTTTAATTATACAATTCTATATAAACCAAAAATAGCTAGAGCCGAAAACTTTTTACAATGGGGTTACGGCTGGACACCATCTTTTAGTACGCTATAATTAAAATTGTTGCAATTAGTAGTAATAGTATGTTACGGCTGGACACCATCTTTTAGTACGCTATAATATACAAGCATGATATATAATATATAATATGGTTACGGCTGGACACCATCTTTTAGTACGCTATAATTCTTTTCGTTGCTGTATATAATGTTTAATAGTTACGGCTGGACACCATCTTTTAGTACGCTATAATTCAATTTGATTTGATAACCTTACCACTTTCGTTACGGCTGGACACCATCTTTTAGTACGCTATAATTCAACAATTTTGCAGCGGTTGACGTTGTAGGTTACGGCTGGACACCATCTTTTAGTACGCTATAATTAAATGCTCTTGCCGATTGGTCGCTTTGCGGTTACGGCTGGACACCATCTTTTAGTACGCTATAATCCAGCCAACTTTAGCCCTGTACGCTTCAAGGTTACGGCTGGACACCATCTTTTAGTACGCTATAATTAAATGCTCTTGCCGATTGGTCGCTTTGCGGTTACGGCTGGACACCATCTTTTAGTACGCTATAATCCAGCCAACTTTAGCCCTGTACGCTTCAAGGTTACGGCTGGACACCATCTTTTAGTACGCTATAATACTAACGTGCCGGTTGATGGAACTGTCACGGTTACGGCTGGACACCATCTTTTAGTACGCTATAATTGATTCGGTTATAGACTCCACTTTAGTCTCGTTACGGCTGGACACCATCTTTTAGTACGCTATAATTCTAACAACTTCTAAGCCGAACTGCATTACGTTACGGCTGGACACCATCTTTTAGTACGCTATAATTACTATTCTTTGCTCAAGATTGGGATAAAGGTTACGGCTGGACACCATCTTTTAGTACGCTATAATTAGCTTATGATTTTCTTGGTAACCTTCTTGGTTACGGCTGGACACCATCTTTTAGTACGCTATAATCGACCTGCTTAACGCCAGTTTCTTTCGCTGGTTACGGCTGGACACCATCTTTTAGTACGCTATAATTAAAGAAATTAGTAAAGATATTCAACTTCGGTTACGGCTGGACACCATCTTTTAGTACGCTATAATAAAATAATATTTATTATATATATGAATTAAGTTACGGCTGGACACCATCTTTTAGTACGCTATAATTGTTTTTCATTTGTTAGCATTTCAATTATTGTTACGGCTGGACACCATCTTTTAGTACGCTATAATACCTTCTGCGCTAACATAAATATTATTGTAGTTACGGCTGGACACCATCTTTTAGTACGCTATAATAGTACGCACTATTTGCTTTGTACTATCGTACTGTTACGGCTGGACACCATCTTTTAGTACGCTATAATAGGTGGAGATTTATATTCTTGAAATATAGAGATAAATCTCCGTCTATTTCTAAAAAAAACATGTCTGTAAAGCTATAAAAGTACATATTGGTCAGGGTTTTTCTTTGTCGGCTCAGGTTGGCAATTATAGTAAGACATTATCTCGCCAAATTGTTTATCAGTAAAGAATATTATACTGACTTTTCCTGCGGGGGGAACCCTTTTTATAATTCTTTTGCCCATAGCATTAGCCTTTTCACGGCTTGAAGTATGACGCAAATATACGGAGAACTGGCTCATTTCGAACCCTTCATCAAGAAGGTAGTTACGAAAGCCGGTTGCCCGCTTCCGCTCTGCCGGTGTTAAAACAGGCAAATCAAACATTACAAGAACCCACATAATACGATACCCACTTAGCATCCTTTAACTATATGTAACATTTATTAAATTTAAGTTAATTCGAGCAATGATTGCTTAGGAAAGCTTAGTAGTTTCTCAGGTAGTAGTAACTTTTTTGCGGTATTTTCTTCAAAACATTGTGCTAGAGTTTGTGCGGTACGCATCATTGAAACGGAGATTGGGGTGGCGTTTCCCTGAAAGGTGCAATCTTCAATTAATAATAAAGCAAGCTGCCTTTTTATATCCGGCGTTAGTTCTTTTTTGTCGTCTTGCTGAAATTTATAAGCATGCCAATCCACAATAGGTCGGTATGGCTCCATAATATCATCAACAAGACACATGGGGTTCAGGCGATTGCGGTGGAAAATGCCGAAAGTAGGGTGCATTCCTGCCGCCATAATAGCCCTTGCCACACCGGAGCGAATTATCGCATATCCGTAGTTAAGGAAAGAATTAATGCCGGCTGACTCACTGTTTCTTGTAAAATCTTTTCCAAATAGTGATTGCCAATAGCGTCGGGCTGCTTGTGCTTCTATATTATCAGGATCGCCGGACTTCACACGCTTTGCCATTTCGGACAAAGCTTTGTCCTGTATTCCGGCTTTATCCAGAACTTCTTGCTGAAAATTGATTTTTGCCTGAATAATTTGCTTCCAAAGCTGCTTGCAAACGGGCTGTGACACTGATATTTGTGAGTTCATAACACCTGCTTGCCGGTGGTGGCTGTCAACAGGCCAGAAAATAGCGGCAGGAAGATGATTGCTGCCACAGGCAATAAAGGCAATACCACGTTTATTCAGTTCCATTAAAAGTGCGTGGCTGTATGTAAGCTGATAGGCATTCGCCATTAGAACGGCAATTTCATCAAGCGGTATTTTTGCAATTTCCTTGTTTTCCGCACTTACTATCAGAAAACCTCTGTAGAGTGATAAATACCGCCCGTCTTCTTGTATTTCAATAACCCTGCCTATCATGCCGCATCATATTCTTTTGGTTTGGTGGTTAATATGCCTAGTGGGTCGTAGACGCTGCCGTCTATCTCTATATAAAGTTTTCTAAATCTTCTTTCTTCCATTCCACCTACCTTAATAGATGGAGGGGTTTTTGTTTCAGATTTACTCAGATTACATGGTATAAGGGAAATTTGACCGCTATTTGGAAGTATTATAATTTTTCTTATAACAAGTTGACCATTATCTTCATACGCAACGACATCTCCTTTATAAAGTGACATTATAAATTCTGCATCAGGAAATTCTTTTTTCCAATTTGGTATAAAATTTGATTTATTTATATCAAATGTCTTTATAAATTCAATTTGCCACTTGCCTGCCTTCTTTCCTTCTTTTGTGCGGTAAATATCTGCTTTATAGTTATTTCCACCTACAGCAATTTTTGAAGGCGAGCCGTCAGGTTTCTTTTGCACATTTACTAATACATTGCTCGTCCTTTCACTAAGCATCCTTATACGCTGAATGCCTTTCCAGATATTAGGTTCGCCATTAATGGTTTCTGCCGATGAAAATTCCTGTAATGTATTTGCAATATCATCTCTATCACCAATGAAGTTTTTTAAGGCATCTTGTAAAGCAAGGTCACGCACGGAATCTAAATCCGAGAATTTCGTAATGCTTGAAAGGGGCTTTCTGACAACTATTGCTATCGTACCCTTCTTTTTTCCTTCTCCTGCATATCCATAATAAGTGTCTTCATGCATTCTACCGCTCGTTCCCCCACCTTTTTGGGCGGGGCTGCCGTGGTCGGGTTTGTGCGATACCACAATTTCATCAAGGCGTTTTTGCAAGCCTTCCCATTCAAAACCTGCCCAAGGTTTTTGCTCACCAAGAATTTTTTCTATTTTTATACGCTCTTTTTCTTCTCTTGCCGCCGCAGTAGATACTCTTTGCACCATTGAACGGGTTGTAAGTGCAACAATAAGTGCATCAATAGCATGGTGGCGGTGGTCGTTACGGTTTTTTTCGCCGTCAGTGCTAATTAAATCATTTAAACCCCAGCTTTTACGCAGAAGTCCGGTTAAGGTTCCCGGTGTTGCAATAACGGAGCTTTCCCCGTTTTCACAGGCATAGGCAAGGTATTTTTTACCTATTTTTGCAATATAGCTTGTATCGTTAAGCTGACGTGCTGCAAAAGGCTCAAGACAGGTATCAATTACTATTTCTCCGCCATCAATGCTTGATTTTCTAACAATGGTTTTTGCTTTGCTATCGAAAATTTCCATAGCATCTTCAAAAAACCGCCAGCGTTTGGATTTCGGCAAGCTATTAGAGCGTTCCAAAACCTTTTCATAAGAACATTCGTCATCACGATTTTTAAACGCTTCGTATGGAGTGCGGTTTTTCTTTATCTGGTTTCCTTCTGAGGTGACCAGCACAAGATTAGCCGAGGTGTTATCAAGCGTTCTTGATTTGGGTAGTATATGGTCTACCTGCACCTGATTGCCGGAAAACAGCATAGACTGACTGATTGTTTTTCCGGTATAGACGCATTTGCGTTGAGTCGGGTCTGTCGCAAGCTCAGTCCATAATTTCATTTTTACATAGTCATCTTTAGTTGCTTTAGCACCTGATTTGCAAGCCTCAATTTCTTCTTTCCATTTTTCACGCTGCTTGGTGTTTTTATCAATTTCTTTAACAATTTTAGAGATTTCTTTAGTGCCGTTTTTCAAATTTCGAGCCATCTCGATAACTATTTCCTGTGGCCAACAGCCATAACGCTCTTTTAACTTGTTCATGAGGCGGCGAATCTGGTTTAGGGCAATGTGAACGGTAGGGTTGCCTATGCGACCATACTTTCTAACCATGGGGTCTGATGATTTTTCATTCTTTACCACATGCTTTTCAAGTATCTCGCCGTAATAAGGCAATATATCGTATATTTCTCCGGTATTATCATTGCTATGGTTCCAGCCACATGCGGCAATAGCTTCATATTCGAGCATACCTTCTTCCATTTTTGGAAGTATTGCACTTATAACGGTTTTGCCAAAGCTTGCACAACCATCGGGAAGTGGGGCGTTAACAACTTTATTTGCCTGTTCATGCGTAATTTTATAATTTTCACAAAGCCAATTCTCCAATGTTTCATCGTCCATGTAATCGGGGTGTTTTTCATCATCAATTATGATTTTGGAAATTATATCGTCCTGCTGTTCAAGGGTTAGTTTATCCCATTCTTTGCCGAACCTTTTTTCGTCACGCATTATTTTTGCGGTTCTGTCGCCTTCAATTTTATCACGACCGGGAACTTCAAGGTTAAATTGATATTCGGAAGAACCTAATGCTTTTTTTATTTGTGTAAAGGTCAGATGATTTTTAAGGCTGAGTTCCGTATATAGCTTGTTTCTTTGCTCACCGTTTAACTTCTGTCCCCGCATTGAATAAGGTGCGGTAAAGGCAAGGTTGTTTACCTCCTTTATAATCCTGAATTTCTGTGCGGAAGGCAATGCCCAATCCATTCTTGTATCGGTTGAAAAAATAGAGCATTTACCCTTTGGCTGCGGTTTTAACGGTCTTTGATGGAAAATAGCTTTGTGGATTGCTTTGCGTGCATCTTCTGTAAAAATAGTGGGATTATGTTTTTGCTGGGTTTCCCATATAGACTTAAATTCATCTTCTGCCATTTGGCGTGATGGGTAGAAGTTATATTCGGCTTTTCCTTTTTCATTAACTTTTGAACGAAAACGTATTGGCTTTCGTTCAATATTTTGTTTATACAAAAACTGACCTAACGTATATTGCGATTCAAGAATCTGCTCCAAATCCGCAATTGCCCCCTTCATTCCGGCAAGTTCATTATTTCCGTCTTTTTGTGCGTCTTTACGATTGCTTTTAAATCCCCGTCTTTGCTGGAGGTGGAATAAAGCCCGACCTGTTTCATACGGCGTTAATTTTTTTTCAATAGCATCGTTGCGTAGTTGCAGCGGATTTAGCTTTTCCAATTCTTTCCGAGCATTTTTATCTTCAGGAAACAGACCGAATTTTACAAGTTGTTTTATTGTATTCTTGCGACGCATTATAAGCCTGTCATATCGGCGACGCATACCTCTTGCCACTCTTCTTTGCACGGCGGAAGATTCTCCGGGAATATCTTTTTTTGCAGGCTCTCTACCGTCGTCAAAAATACGCACGCCCCAATCAAGCATTGATACGGGTTGTTTATCTTTATCAATTTGCAAAACGCACCAGCCAAGTGAGTTCGTACCGACATCTAAGCCTAATCTGTAATTAATCAAAATATTCTCCTTGCAATAAATGGTTGGAATGCCCCCGGCAGGATTCGAACCTGCACGCCCACGAAGATAAAGTAATAATAATCTGCACATTATTATTATCCACTTTATCTACGTAGGCTTGAATTTTGCCAAACAAAATCCAAACGTAAACCAATTGCGTCACGAGGGCGTAGTTAAAAAACTTATATTTGCATTCTGCACACTGTTACAAGTTATAATTTTTATCATAAAAAGCTAAAACAGGGTGCTAGAAAGTTGAAATTAGTGCAAAATAAAACAACTGTCAACAACTAATGTAAAAAAATATAGATGGTGTCCAACCGTAACTAACAGTGTGCAGTTTTTTAGCGTTAGACTGCATTATAATTTTTTATTTTCTAAATATCAACAAATATGCTTGCTATTTTATTTATTTTTTTTATAGTCAGAAGAGAAATTAGCATTCAATGCTTTTTTATGCGGAATAATACAAAAGTATTAGCGTACTAAAAGATGGTGTCCACCCGTTAATAAGTGCTATAGGCACAACAAATGACTAAAAAAAGCAGGCTCCGGCCTGCTTTTTTTGTGTCTGTTATTAATAGTTGATTTGTTAAAGCAATAAGCGGCTATCTGAGTCTTTCGGCAATTCTTATCCGTAGCCGGATTATATAAAAATACCGGCAAACCTACTGCGGAACCGTCACAGGCTCTTTATCGTATCCCTGAATTTGATTACTACCTATAGGAGGAAAGCTTCCGCTTTGCTTATCGTCCATTTTCGGAGCCTGTCCGGATTTATTACGCCCTTGCTCAGGAATTATAGGTGCAATGTATAGTGACAAATTCTGAAGAAGTCCCATTGCCTCAAATATAGGCATAGAACCCACCATCGGCATAGGATTTGTCTCATCTGCTTTAACTGTGATGGTAATATCCTTAGCTTCTTTATCCGTAGCACCGGATAACTTAAGCAGAGAATTTTTTACTGCCCTATCAATACCGTCTTTTATTTCAAATGTCGGCTCGTTCCCCAGTATGTCCTCATTAAACTTCATACCGTTTTTTACATAGGCATATATATCGTCTATAAGGTTGCCGTAATTAAATACATTTACACTTATATTAATAATATTTTGAGGCTGTTTCTTAGATGCGTTACCGGTTATTTTTATACCTTGCGAACCGGTATCAGGATTTATAATCAACTCAAAGTTATTTATATTGACACTCTGAGCATCACTACCGTCATAAACGATGTCTATTTTATGATTGATTTTTCCCCATTTGTGGAATTCAGGTATTATCATGTCAACGTTATCAAACAGTTTATTGGCAAAATCTATCATGAACTCTTCGTCGGACATCGTAGTATTGCTTTTTTCCTTAAGGTCGTTGGCTAAAAAAGCAAGCATAGGGTACGATCTTACCGCAGAGCCGTCTTTTATTCCTTCTATAACTATCTCCCTAAAGCCGTTTACATCTTTAAGGAACTTGTTGTACCATTTTTCGTTATACTGTACTTCACTATTATATTTTATTGATGACGCAAGTAACTTCCCGTTATCCTTCTTGACTTGCATTTCACCGTCCAGCCTTATTATTGAAAGGTCATCATAAACAGTGAATTTAGGGAAACTTAACTTAAATGAAGCATCTTTGTTTAGCTTTGATTGTTCAATAAGAACACCGCCTTCATATATCAGATGAATATCGGCATTCATGTTTCCTCTATCGGTCATATCATATGCTTTTTGATTTTCTCCAAGCAGTAAGCCGGTGAATTTAGCGTACATTTTTTCAAACGCTTCTTCTACCTTAGCATTTTTACTCTGGAGTATAAACTCTACCTTTCCTGTTCCGTCACCTTTTTCTTTTATTTCATATGCAAAAAGAGCTGCTTCCGTTGAATACAGCAATTCATCGGTATCGGTATTATAGGCACTGTTCTTACCTGACTTGTATTCAATACGTGTAAGGTTAGCAAATAACTTCTTAAAATATTCTTCGGTAGAAATACCTTTATTTTCATAATCTATAAGTAGGGGAGATTTTTTAAAGTTAATCCTTATTTTTGAAGGCTCGCCTTTAAATACGGTATTTATTACCTCATCGTTTATTTTGGAGTTATAATGATAGTCGCCGCCTGTTTCAATCGTGAAGCTGTAGGACATAAGATTGGTTGATACTTTTAGGTCGCCCTCACGGTAAAGCTCGTCAGTCCATTGAACATTTTCAATATGCCTCTTGATATTTTTTTCATCTTCAGAGAGTAAGTCCCCACCGCCTGCTTTTTTATCAATTCCTGAGAATAGTTTTTTTAATATCTCACCGCTATTTAGCTTAGTCTTCGCATTTTTGAAATTTACGGTTATATTAAAAGGAAAGCCTGAAACCGTCACCTCCTCATATTCAACCGAGCCTAATTTTGCCTCTTCAAAAACCGCTTGTACATTCCGCACCATCAAATCCTTTGCGTATTTTCCGTAAAGGTGCCATGTCAAATAGTATGTTCCGGCTAACAATGCCAAAATAATTACAAGAACTATAGGTGCTTTTTTCATTTTTTATATTCCGGTTTTTATGAAATTATGAATAATCAATAAATTATAGACATGATATATTATTTATAAAAGCAAATTTATAAAAAAATATTTCCTGCTTTTAATTTTAGTTCTTTAGCGGCATCAACAGAGGCATTTAGTGCATTATTTATTTTACATACACGCTCTGTTTTAAACAATTTTGTTCCGTCTATTGAAGCCACCATGAATTTTATTGACATTTCCTCGCTGTTTATTTTAGCCGATGCACCTATAGGAGTTCTGCACGAACCTTCAAATTCTTCTAAAAAAGCTCGCTCCGCCATAACACATTCATATGTTTGGCGGTGATTCAATTCAGATAATATTTCCTTGATATTTTCTTCATTTTTCCTGATTTCTATCCCTATAGCTCCCTGTGCTACGGCAGGCAGCATCTCGTTTTCATCTATCGGATTTATGTTATCGCCCTTTATTCCAGCCCGTATCAACCCTGCCATAGCAAGGAAAGTTGCATCAACCTCTTTATTCCTCAGCTTTTCAAGGCGTGTATGTATGTTACCCCTGAAAGGCACTACCTTTATATCCGGTCTTGCATTTAAAAGCTGTGCAACCCTTCTGGGCGATGAGGAGCCGACCACTGCACCATCGGGCAATTGGGATATTTTTTTATAGCCATATGATATGAAGGCATCTCTTGAATCTTCCCTTTTTAGGATACATGGAATTGCAAACGCTTCATGGATAAAGGCAGGCATATCCTTCATTGAATGTACGGCTATATCTACCTTGCCTTCTATCAGATGTTCTTCTATCTCTTTTATGAACAGCCCCTTGCCGCCTATCTCGTTAAGGTTTTTCTCTAATATCTTATCACCTGTGGTTTTTATGGTTATGATATTAGTTCGGATATCGGGGTATTTTTCTCTCAGCAAATCCTGCACTATATTAGCCTGTGCCAGTGCCAGCTTGCTCCCTCTTGTTCCTATATTTATTTTCATTATGGTAATTATCCCTTTAACATAAGTAAGTAAACTATATTTGTCATTGCGGTGAATTTACTATAGGAACCTCTGCAACAATTTTAAAAAACTACTCTCCCCTTGAGGGAGAGTTAAAAACACAAAGTGTTTTTGTGAGGGGTAGAAACTCGCAAGTGCTTGTTATACCTGTATGTTCCGCCCCCTCTCTAACCCTTCCCCGTAAACGGGAGAGGGGATAAAAAGAACTAAGATTTGAACTTTAAACCCTTTTTCAGAGGATTCTATAATATTTTTACCTCCCGCCGAATGTTTCAACTATCGAATCCCATATACTACGGCTTTCCTTTCCTTTTTCAACGCTATAAGTAGTGGTCGGAAGTTTGCTATTGCCTAAACTTTCATTGGCATTTGTCATAAAGTCACGCCATATCTGTGTAGGAACGCCACTACCGCCCACCCTGTCCATAGGGCTATTATCATCATTACCGAGCCACACTCCGGCAACCAGATCATCGGTATAACCTATGAACCACGCATCTCTTGAATCCTGACTCGTTCCGGTTTTACCCGCTACCTGTCTTGATATCTGTGCCTTTCTTCCCGTTCCGCTTTCAACTACATTTAGCAGCATATCGTTCATATATGCGGTTGCTTTTGTAGATATCACACGTTGCGGCTGGGATTGCTGCCTTTTATAAATTACCGAACCGTCACTGCGTATTATTTCTTCTATACCATGCACCCAAAGGGAATTGCCGTAATTGGCAAGATGTGCATATGCTCCGGTCAGTTCCAGCAATGTAACCTCTGAAGTACCCAGTGCCGAGGAAAGGTCTTTATTCATAGGTGATGTTATGCCGAGTTTCTGTGCCTGACTAATAACCTTAGAGATACCGACACGCTGTGCAAGCTTAACGGCAACTGTATTTATGGATTTAGCCATTGCGTTCCTTAGGGATACTTCCCCGATATATCTGTTATCCCAGTTATCGGGCGACCAGCCGTTTAGGTTTATTTCCTCATCTATCATCGTATCATCGGGTGAATAACCGTTTTCCATTGCCGCAAGATAAACAAACAGCTTAAATGCGGAACCCGGTTGCCTATATGCCTGAAACACACGGTTGAACTGGCTTTCTTTATAATCGGTTCCGCCGACTAACGCCCTTACTTTGCCGTCAGGAGTCATGGCAACGATAGCACCTTGTTGTATTTTTTTATCCTTGCCGTAAGAGTTTATATTTTCAATAAGGGCTTTTCGTGCTTTTTCCTGTATCTCTGGGTCAAGGGTGGTCTTAACGATAATTTCACCACGCTCGTTACCTATATAATCGGGTATCTGTTCTTTTATCCAATCGACAAAATAAGGGTATTTAGAAGGAATGTTATAACGGCGAACCGTATAATTATGGTTAATACCGCCATTTATTATTTCATCTGCCGTAAGTGTGTCATTATCAACCATTAGCTTCAATACCTGATCGGCACGCTCCTGTGATAACTCGAAATTATTGGCAGGTGAATATCTGGTAGGGGCTTTTATCATTCCTGCAAGAGTGGCTGACTCAAACAGGTTTACATCCTCAATCTGTTTGCCGAAATAAGACTTAGAGGCAGCTCCTACCCCATAATTACCCGAACCGAAATAAATACGGTTCAGATACATTGTCAGGATTTCCTGTTTGGTAAAATTCCTTTCCAGATATAATGCAAGCAATAGTTCCTGAGCTTTTCTTTTGAAGGTACGTTCATGGGTTAAAAACACCACTTTTGCCAATTGCTGCGTTATGGTACTTCCGCCCTGTACTACTCGTCCGGCTTTATAATTTGACACTGCCGCCCTCAAAATGCCGATAGGGTCAACACCAAAATGATTGAAAAAACGCCTGTCTTCGGTAGATATAACGGCATTTATAAGGTGTTTTGGCAGCTTTTCATATGTGACATATTCACCGTAAAGATTGCCTACATTATCAATTACCAGCCCTTCTCTATCTAATATCTTGATATTAGGCGTGCGGTAGTCTTCGTAAAGCTTATCTACGCTTGGCAAGTCATAAGCGAAATATGCTAAAACACAGGCAAAAGCGATGCTTCCCCAAATAAAAGCGATAAAGAACCATTTCAATAACCGAAGCTTTAGTGAAGACTTCTTTTTGCGTCTGGTATTTCTCCTTTTAGGAGTTCTTTTTGTAGTTTTTCTACCTTTTTTAGTAGCTTTAGGCATATTGCTTTTTTGTTTATATATTATATGAAATATGAATGGTTATGGTTTATCATAATTAAAACGTAAACTCAAAAATATAAAATAGAAATTATGAACAGTACGCAATTCAAACAAATGGCAGACGAAACATTGCAAAATTTAAGTGACTCATTGGAAGAAGCCGATACGGACTATCAGCTAGATGTAGACCTTCTGGACGGCATTTTAAACATAGAGCTGCCTGACGGAGGTCAATACGTCATTAACAGGCATGATGCGTCAATGCAGATATGGCTGTCCTCGCCAATATCCGGTGCAGGTCATTTTTCTTATAATAACGGCACATGGCTTACATCTGACGGAAGAAATTTTATCGATACGATAAAAGATGAGATTAAAAATGCGACCGGAGTTGTAATATAATTTATTTTCAAGGATAGTGAGATCGCCCTATAGTTTAGTTTTCTAAAAAAATCGGGCGATGACGTAAATGAATTGTAAACATCCGGTGAAGTCGGTCTATTCGTAATATTATGATTATAGTGTTTCTAGTTTTTAATGATAATGTCATCCCCCGAATTTGCAAAGCAAATTATAGGGGGATCTGTTTTAATTGAAAGAAGATCCCCGCACGGAGGCGGGGATGACAACTATCAATAAATTTTGGAAATACTATAATTGACAAATCTATAAAAAAGCCCCGTTTTGCAACAGGGCTTTTTAAAATAAAATCTTTAGTTTGAAGACTACTCGTCCGAATCTTCCGATGATTCTTCCTCACCGCCTTCGGCATCAGCTTCTTCCACAGGAGCAGCTTCCTCAAGCTCATCTTGTGATGTTTTTCCAACTATAACAGCAATAGTGAAGTCACGGTCGGTAATGGCAGGGTGAGTACCTTCAGGATATTTAATACTGTGTGAGTGCAGACTTTCACCGATTTTCAAGCCGTCAAGGTCAATTTCCAGATATTCGGGAATTGAATCGGCACGGCATATTAACTCAATTTCACGACGGATAATGCTCAATACACCACCACGCTTTAAGCCTATTGATTTATCACGGTTAAGAAAGTGTACCGGGATTAACACATGTACCTTAGTATCATTTTCAACCCTTTGGAAATCAGCGTGTATAGCTACGTCAGATACAGGGTGTAATTGTACATCTCTTGGAAGTACGGAAATTTTATCTTTGCCCACTTCAAGGTCATATATCCTAGAAGTTAAATTTCCTCTTAAATATTCTTTTTGAAGCTCTTTTTGGTCGGTAGCTACCGATATCTCTTCTTTTTTGTTGCCGTAGATAATTGCAGGTACTTTACCTTCCCTGCGTAAAGCACGTGAAGCACCCTTACCCGATTGTTCTCTGATTTCGGCTTTTAATACCGGTCTTTCTTTTGCCATTTTATTAACTCCTTCAAATGGTTTTTATTCCGCACGATACACCCCATGTGATATCATACGTTTCTAGTCCGACAAGCGGACACCTTAGTCAAACAAACAAGATACCGAAGTTTCTTCCGATATCCTCTTAACCGCTTCCGCCATTAACGGAGCGATAGAAAGAATACGGATATTGTTAACCCTCAGCACATCGCCCGTAGGACAAATACTGTCTGTAACGACAAGTTCGGTAAGAGCCGAGTTGTCAATACGTTCTAAAGCCTTGCCCGATAACACACCATGCGTGATATATGCGGACACGCTTTTAGCACCTTCTTGCTTAATTGCATCAGCTGCGTTACATAACGTTCCGGCGGAATCTACTATATCATCGACAATAATGCAATCTTTTCCTTCAACTTCACCAATAATATTCATCACTTCCGATACACCTGCCTTTTCACGTCGTTTATCAATGATAGCTAAAGACGCATCGATGCGTTGGGCAAGTGACCTTGCACGAACAACACCGCCGACATCAGGAGATACCACTACGACATTACGGCAGTCATAATTTTTTTGTATATCGTCCCTGAAAACAGGAGCCGCCTGTAAATTATCTACCGGTATATTAAAAAAACCTTGTATCTGTCCTGCGTGTAAATCAAGCGTCAGAACCCTGTCGGCACCTGCCGTTGTAATGATATCTGCAACAAGTTTTGCCGATATAGGAGTTCTGGGACCGGGCTTTCTATCCTGCCTTGCGTAGCCGAAATAGGGTATAACAGCCGTTATACGCTTGGCAGAAGAACGTTTTAACGCATCTAGCGTTATTAATAGTTCCATTATATTATCATTGGCAGGATATGATGTTGATTGCACGACAAAAACATCTTCACCACGCATATTCTCGTTTATCTCGACAAATATTTCCTCATCGGCAAAACGTTTGATTGTGGCATCGGTAATACCCGTCTTCAGATACTCGGCTATACCTTGCGTTATTACCTTATTACTGTTCCCTGCTATTAATTTCATTATATCCTCACCCTTGCTCGTATCCTTTTGTGAATCCGGATATAACAGAAACCGAATCGTATGTAAAGACTCCGGTTATTTTTAGAATAATTATTATGTAAGCTATAGATGCGAGGAGTGTTCAATAAACATAGGTTTTGAATTGTACTTAAATCTCTAGTTCTTTGTCATGCTGAAATAAATTCAGCATGACATTATCCTTATTTGGCTATACTAATTCAACAATGTCATAAAAATTTGTATGTAATCGGTAAAAATGAACCTGACAGATTTTCTTACGGAAAAATCCGTTATTTGTAAAAATTCATTACAAAAAGTTTTAGATATCTGTGAGCAAACAGGGTCATCACTAGAAGATATACTTATATGTCATAATTACGTTAATCCGAAAAAATTATATTCGGCAATCGCAGATTTTAACAAGCTTGAATTTGCAGACCTTAGGATATCCCCTTGTGATATGAAAATATTAAATAATGCACATAAACCGTTTTACAGGTCGCTCAATGCTATTCCATGGAAAAAAGACGGTGATAATATAGTTATAGCGGCAGCAAAGATAACAGATGAGTTGAAGCAGTGGGCATCAGTGAATTTTGAAAAATATAAATTCGCTATAACTACGCCTTTTGATATTCACCATAGTATTAACAAGATATTAGTCGATAGGAATAACTTTGAGGCAATTGAGATATTAAGTAAATATCAACCGCAATATTCGGCTAAATATTTATTCAAGGACGTTCAGTTTAGATTATTGATAATGTTCTTTATTTTAATTGCAAGCCTATTTTTTGTGTTTCCGCAAAAAGCAATCTTTACATTCTTTGTGGCAATCAGTTTTTTCTACTTTACTACACTCGCTGTAAAAACGCTCCTGTTCTTTATAGGCATGTATAAAAGTAAGGATATCTCAAAAAATCAAAAGCATCTAAAGATAGATGATAAGGATTTGCCCGTATATACGATATTAGTTCCGCTTTATAAGGAAACAAGAGTATTACAAAAACTGACAAATGCCATAAGGAGCCTTGATTATCCGAAATCAAAACTTGATGTCAAACTTATAGTAGAAGAAGACGATACAGATACCGTCAAGGCAATAAAAGACCTAAAATGCGAACGCTTTTTTGAGATTATCGAAGTTCCTTTCTCGCTACCTCGCACAAAACCAAAAGCCTGTAATTATGCCATGCAATTTGCTAAAGGGGAATATATCACTATATACGATGCCGAGGATATACCCGACCCTTTGCAGTTAAAAAAAGTGCTTTATACCTTCTATAACGATTCTAAGGATATAAAATGCGTTCAATGTAAGCTAAACTATTTTAACCGTGAGGAAAATCTTCTATCGAAGCTGTTTGCAATCGAATACTCCACATTATTCGATTTTTTGCTGTTTGGTCTTGAGGCATTGAAAATACCTATCCCGCTAGGGGGAACAAGCAACCATTTTAGGAAGTCTACACTTGATAAGCTAATGGGATGGGATCCTTATAATGTTACCGAAGATGCCGATATAGGTATTCGTATCGCACAAAAGGGGTGGCGATGCAAAATTATTGATTCAACAACATTTGAGGAATGCCCTATCAAGGCGGGGGCTTGGATAAGGCAGCGTTCAAGATGGATAAAAGGGCATTTACAGACCTATTTTGTTCATATGCAAAATCCGATGCAATTATATAAAAAAACAGGTCTTATAGGATTTATGGGAATACAGTTTTTTCTCGGTGCGCCGGTACTTATATTTTTATTAAGCCCGATAATGTGGGGACTTTTTGTTTGTTTTGTAACAGGCTTGTTGCAACTGCCCCCCGATATGCCTGACAGGTTCTATATATTGATGGATTATAGCATGTTAATGCTGGCAACGGGATTTTCATTGCAGTGGTTGCAGGCTGCCGTTGCAGTACGGAAAAACAAATGGCAAAATATGGGTAAGGCGGTTATGTCGTTCCCGTTTTATTGGTTCTTACATTCGGTCGCCAGCTTCAAGGCACTTTGGCAGTTAATCACCAATCCTTTTTATTGGGAAAAAACATCTCATGGCGAAACCTCAATAAACTGCTAATGATTTTATAAAATACTATAAGATTATACATTGCCTGCAATCATTGCTTTTTATTATCTCGACAAAACTTCTGCCGCTTTTTTTATTATTCAGAAATCCCCTGAAGAAATCGGCATGTTCTTTGGCTTTTTCTTTATCCAGACCGCTACTTACAAGGTCAGATAAAAACTTATCGGAAGCTTCATATTCAAAATTAAAAAGTTTATCATTGATATCCCGTGCTTTATCAGGCTCTACCCCGTTTTCAATAATATTGGGCAAAAATTGTTTTACCTCATCATAACCTTTATAAAAAAAATTCCGTATATTTGATTCTACAGTTTCCCTTTTTATTCCCATGCCTTCAAGTTCCAAAATGAACCGAGCGGTACTATCATACTTTTCCAGAGCTATCTTTTTGGCTATCCCATGTGACGTATCGTTATATGGAACTCCGATTTTTTCAAGCTCCCTCTGGTAATAATCAACGTTGGAACTATATGGAATCCGACATTGTATTTTTTTGTAATGCTCGCTTTTGTCACTTCTTATGCTTTCTTCGTATTTTGCCTCTATAACTTCCGCCTCTTCGTTAAATGAAATTTTGCTTGTTGCATCAGTTCCTGTTTCGGAGCCTTTGCTTGAGTAATTTTGCCTCCAGCTATTATTTGCAATAATGGTTTTTGAGCTTTCCTGTTTTGTTGATTTTAGATACGATTCGGGACAAATTTCTTTTGCCTGTTTTAAACTTTCTGTAAATTTATTTACAGATGCTTTTGGCTCTAACCATTGTTCCTGCAGTTCTAATGGCTCCTCTAATTTACGAGGAAATTTTTTTGGTTCGGTTAAAGGCAATTCTTTTCGTTCTTCTTTTTTCTCTTCTTCCATAACTAACTCCCAGAATATACATTCTAAATGTATATAATATTTCGCAGCAACGGAATATTAATTTTTTTATCTATTGAATGTTTCTTCGCTATGCAGACTTACATTTAATAGCAATCCGAACGATATCAGAATTGTCATCATAATAGTACCACCATATGACAATAGTGGCAATGGTGCACCTACTACGGGTATTAGACCCATTACCATGGCAATATTGATAAATACATGGAAGAACAATATGCCGGTAATACCGATTGCCATTAAACGCCCATATATGTTTTTGGACATTGCGGCGATAAAAATTCCGTATGTTATTAGAAGGGCATAAAGAAAAATAACCGTTATACCGCCTATAAAGCCGAATTCTTCAGTTAGCATCGTAAAAATAAAGTCGGTCTGCTTTTCAGGTAAAAAGCTTAACTGGCTTTGTGTTCCTTGCAGAAAACCTTTACCCGATAACCCTCCGGAACCTATAGCTATCTTTGACTGAAGTATATTATAGCCCGCCCCCATAGGGTCACCCTCAGGGTTTAAAAAGCTGGTTACACGTTTTTTCTGGTAATCATGCATATGCATCCATATAAGAGGTGCAAGTGCTAAGCCGCTAACCCCTACCGCAATAAATTTCCATATGCTGACACCGGCTACAAAGAAAACGACTCCCGCAACCGTAATTAAAATAAATGTAGTACCAAGGTCGGGTTGCTTGAGGATAAGAAAGGAAGGAAGTGCAACCATGATAAGTGGGGGGATTAGATAAGTTATCCTGCCTATATTCATCGGGCTTGTGGTATGAAAATATCTTGCAAGGGCAAATACCAGACAAACCTTCATTATCTCAGACGGCTGTATATTAAAAGGACCTATGCTTATCCATCTGGTAGCACCCATGGCAGATGACCCGAATAACTCGGTAAAAACGAGGGCAATAAGTGCTAAAAAATAGATTACATATGATGCCCTGAACCATATTTTAATGTCAATAATTGCTATTAATATCATAAAGGGAAATAATGCGACAAAACGTATTATCTGCTTGCTTGCCCAAGGGTGAAAACTGCCCTCGGCAGCAGAATATAACATTGCTAACCCTATACTTGCCATAATAATAATCAAACCGATAAGAGACCAGCTTAAGTTTATTATTTTATATATGGTAGAATTGTTTTTTATCACTTATTTTCTCTAAATATCTAAAGTTTGCACTTTCTCCATAACATCACGTGCCACGGGAGCTGCAGCTTTTGAGCCTCCCCCTCCATGCTCTATAACCACGGCAATGGAATATTTTGGCTTTTCAGTAGGACCGAACCCTACAAATAAAGCGTGATTCTGGGTTTTCTCCAGCTCTTCGGCGGTTATTTTGTCCTTTATATTTTCCAGTCCCTTTTTCGATATAACCTGTGCAGTGCCGGTCTTTCCCGCCATTGACATTCCTTTTGTCATTATTCTGCTGCCAAAAGCCGTACCACCGGGGACATTTACTACATTTATCATACCTTCACGTATAAGGTTCAAATGATTTTTAGGTATTCCCATATCTGAAAAATCTTTAGCCGCTTCATAAGACGGACCAACCACATTATGTGCTATCAGGGACGGCTCTACATTAGTACCGCTGGCTATCCTTGATGTCATTAAGGCAAGCTGCATAGGTGTTGCAAGAAGATAACCCTGACCTATACCGACATTTAAAGTATCGCCTTTTTGCCATGCTACGTTATATTTTTTCCTTTTCCACTCACTGCTGGGCAACAGACCTGATTTCTCGCCTGATAAAGGAATCCCTATTTCTTTACCGAAGCCGAATTTAGCGGCCATAGCATGTATATTATCAATATCCATGGTCTTGGATAAGTTATAAAAATAAGTATTACATGAATGCATTATAGCCTGCTTCAAATCAAGATTGCCGTGTCCTTCTTTCTTCCAGCAATGAAACCTTGTCTTGCCAAGATCCATATATCCGGGACAATAAAATTTCTTATCAGGGCTAAATCCTTCCTTCAATGCAGTAAGTGCCACAACCATCTTAAAGGTGGAGCCGGGCGGATACTGGTTTGAAAGTGCCTTATTAATAAGGGGTTTCTTGTCGTTATGCGTCAGTTCCTTCCAGTATTCGTTCGAAACACCATAAGTGAACTCATTAGGGTCAAAGCCGGGGGTTGAAACAAAAGATAATATATCTCCGTTATTTACATTCATAACAACGCAGCAACCTGTAAGACCTTCCATTCTTATACCTACAAATTCCTGCAAGTCTCTGTCAAGGGTGAGTACCACGTCCTTGCCTTCCTTGCTCTCTTCACGTGATAACTCACGTACGGGAAGTCCATAAGCATTTACTTCCATTTTCTTTACACCTGCTACGCCTCGTAAATCTTTTTCAAGCTGGCGTTCGATACCGTCACGCCCTATTTTGAAATCAGGGTGGTTTAAAAGCGGGTTCTTTTTTATTTCGGTTTCAGATACCGGTCCCATATAACCTACAACATGCGATGATATAGCACCTGTCGGAAAATCCCTTATCTGTCCTACATCAATAGAAATACCGGGCAGGTCGGGGGTGTTGACGGAAACTTTAGACAGGTCACTCCATGTAAGATGCTCATAGATAGTTACCGAACCTACCGCTTTACTGTTTTCCAGCTTAGCTACCAATTTTTGGTAACCGCTTTCGCCTATCTCAAGCACTTCTGACAATTTCCTCAACACCAGATGGCTATCGGACTTTGTCTGTTTGTCGAATATCACCCTGTAATAATTACGGTTGGTAGCAAGTATCCTGCTTTGCCTGTCTAATATTTTTCCCCGAAGGGGAGGAATAAGGAATAGCCTGATACGGTTACTGTCGGAAAATGTCTGGTATTCACTTGTCTTAACTATTTGCAGATAATATAGCCTTGCTACAAGACCAAGCAATAAAGATGCTTTAAGCCCCGCTAAAACGAATATGCGTCTGCTGAAAATCTTGTCTTTTTTCTTTCTAAGCATTTACAAAATGTCTCGGTAATAAGCTATATATTTTATTAAAAAAATTATGTACAAACGGGTATATAAGTACGGATACCGCAAATTGTTTCCCCGCCGCTCCTATTCCTAGCCATTGTTCTGCCAAGAACGAGAACAATAACCATTGTATTGTTGTAGATATCATAAGTATGATAGCAAACCCTGCCCAAAGAAAATAAAATGTAGGCTCAAAATGACCTCCCTTGCGGACTATCATCATTCTTATTATAAGGTTGTTAAGTGCGTTTATCCCTAAAGAAACGCCCATAAGAACATCTTTAAAAAAACCCAACAGAAAAACAAAACCATTACCCAGAAGCTTAGGTCTGTATATACACCAGTAATATATAACCATAAGGTCAATTGCCGGAAAGTAATTATCAAAGCCGTAAACCCTGCTTTGCGTACACATTATCAATACCGCAAAAACAGCAAGGAACTTCGGAATAATAAGCATGGTTTTTGATATTGCGTGCATGGTATTATTATCCCGAATAGTCGATTACACTTAAATGCTCAAGTTTATGCAATTCTACAAAAGGCTGAACATATCTTGCACCGCTCGCATCGATTTTTATTACTCCTACATGCAGACCGTAAGGGTAAACATCGCCATCGCCGGAAGTTTTTACTACCTCCAGTTCTTCAGTTTTAGTTTCATTTGATAAATATCGTAATCTCGGCATCTCATTATTATTTCCCGACATGATGGCAGGCTCTCGTGAACGACTTGTTATAACAGGTATATTAGAGTTTATATCGGTCAATAATAATACCCTTGAGCTTTTTTCGCCGACCTCAATTATACGACCTACAAGACCTTCTTCATTAACTACTGCCTGCCCTTTCTTTACATTATGAGGCTTACCGGCATTGATAATAACCGAACTATAAAAAGGACCGCTCGTGTTTCCCACTACTTTTGCGGATATGTAATTATATTTTAGTTGTTCGGTATAATTCAAAAGCTCTTTTAACCTTTCATTTTCATATGCAAGACCCGAAAGATTTATAAGTTTGGTTTTAAGCCGTTCGTTTTCTTTTACCAGATCTTCGTTTTTTTTATGTACGAAAAAATAGCTTTGCATTGATTCTTTAAAATTGCTTATAAAATTTACAGGTGCCGACATCGCACCTATCACAGGCGATGCTATATCCGTTATTTTAGTTCGGATATCATTGGTTATAGGGCTGTCTATCTTGCCGATTATTATACCCGATATTGCCAGAATAAATAAAAGTGCCAGTGAAAACTTCCTGATTAACGCTTTCACAGGTCTTGATATATGTATAATAAAACTGGATTTTACCGGTGTGCTGCTTATCATTTGTAATACTTGGAGCTTATAATATTCCTTAGTTAAACCTGATTAATAACCTATTCTTATCATGAAGACAAAAACAAAATATCAAATTACACATAAAAAAGTGATAAGTTATCTATAAAATTCAACTAAGGATTATGTAGTTTTCGATAAATATAGAATTTTTATATAATATTTTAACTTTTTAAAAATCATTGTCATACCCGCCTTGTGCGGGCATCTAATGAAACTATTATAAGATCCCCTTATAATATAACCTCAACTATTCATAAGTCGTTATCTAACGATGATTTTTATAATGTAAACAGTCATTCCGGCGAAAGCCGGAATCTAAGCAAAACAAAGAAGTACACACAAAGTGTGTGCATTATTTTTAAGCTTGGATACTATGGTCAAGCCATAGTATGACGGACTTTTTATACGTAAACGAGCTTGTCGTGTATTACTTCTTTTTCAATCGGTTACGGCAGTTCTTATCCATAGTTAGGGTTATATAAGATCCCCTTATAATTTTCTTTTCACTAGGAAATGCTACAAAATCTTCTGCAAAATTCCTAAAAAACTACTCTCCCCTTGAGGGAGAGTTAAAACACGATAGTGTTTTGTGAGGGGTTCTTTACTTACAAGTATTTGTTTTGCCTCAAGTTATAGCCACCTCCCTAACCCTCCCTCGCAAGCGAGTGAAGGGACTAATTAGCGGAAAGAGGTAAAGCCCCCCTTCCCGTAGCTTGCTATTTCTTCTCTATCGGAACGGCAATGAATAAAGTGTCACCGCCTCTGTTAATCAATAGTAATACCGATTTGCGTTTTTTTGAAACGGCAGCATCAAAAACTTCCTTAGCTTCTTTTACCGAATTAACCTGAGTCTGGTTAATTGCCGTAATAACATCACCTGCTTTTATCGGCTTTGAAGATGCCTCGCTTTTAGGGTCTATATCGGTGATAACAACGCCTTTGGTGTTCGCATCAATATTATATGTATCACGGTACGTTTTTGTAATATCCTGTATCCCGATACCTGCAATTGCCACATCTGCTTTTTTAGAGTCTTTCGTACCATCTGATTTTCCATCTGCTGATTTGGAAGCATCACCATCTGATTCATCAAGCAACGCAATAGTAACAATTACGGTTTTCTTCTCCCCTTTTCTCCAAACTACTACAGGCACTTTTTTACCTACCGGAGTTTCCGCAACAATCCTCGGCAACCTCCTCATTGTCTCAACGTCCTTGCCGTCAAAGCTGATAATGACATCACCGGCTTTTAAACCGCCTTTATCGGCAGGGCTTTTTGCCTGAACATCTACGACCAAAGCTCCGTTGGAATCTTTCATTCCTATACTTTCGGCAATCTCATCTGTTACCGTCTGTATTTTAACACCCAGCCAACCACGCTCGATATGACCTGTTTCAATTAACTGATTTATAACAGGTTCCGCAAGATTAGCCGGTACGGCAAAGCCGATACCTACGTTACCGCCCGATGGCGAAAATATAGCCGAGTTAACACCGATTACTTCCCCTTCGACATTAAACATAGGACCGCCTGAATTGCCTCTGTTTATCGCCGCATCGGTCTGTATAAAATCATCGAAAGGACCTGCATTTATATCCCTTGCACGGGCAGAGATTATTCCTGCCGATACCGAGCCGCCAAGCCCGAAAGGATTACCGATAGCTATTACCCAGTCCCCCACTCTTGCTTTGTCGGAGTTACCGAATTTTACGAACGGCAATTTTTTATCCGTCTCTATTTTTAATACCGCAATATCTGTTTTAGCATCGGAACCTACTACTTTTGCGGTAGCTTCCGTATCATCATTAAATATTATAGTTATCTCGTCGGCTTTATCTATAACATGGTGGTTGGTAACTATATAACCTTTTTCAGATATAACGAAACCGGAGCCTAATGATGTTGTTTCACGCTTTTGTTTGTTGCCTTCTAAATTGCCGAAAGGCTCACCGTAGAATTTTTTGAACAGTTCGGGCAACTCGCCAAGATTATCACCGTTTGGACCTTCAAAGTGGAAGAACTGACCGAACGGACTTAAAGATGATCCTTCTATTGTTTGAGTGGTCGATATATTAACAACGGCAGGGTTTAGCTTCTCCACCAGATCGGCAAAGCTCTGCGGGGCATTTGCCGCTGTGGCTTTTACCGCAAATAAGATGAAAACCGTAATAGCTACAAGTAATCTTGTAATAGCATTATTTCTAATCATAAATCCCTCAAATACAAAATATATTTACTATCTTTTCCGCACACCGTTTATGTCACCGAAATAACCTAAAAACTCACTGTCAGGAGACAACACCATACTCGTGCTGTCTTTATTGATACTTCCTTTATATGCCTGCATTGAGCGGTAAAAACTGAAAAATTCCGAGTCACGGTTAAAAGCATCGGCAAATATCTTTGTTGCCTTAGCATCACCCTCACCTCGGATTATCTGTGAGTCACGCTCCGCCTCGGCAATGATTATTGTCGCCAGTTTTTCAGCTTTTGAAACTATCTTCTGAGCTTCTTCCTGACCTTGTGCCCTGTATTCACGTGCCTCTTTGTTACGGTCGGTGTACATTCTTTGGAAAATAGCGTCGGAGTTCTCTTTAGGCAGATCGGCTCTTACTATCCTTACATCGGTCACCTGTATCCCGAATGCTAAAGACTTTTCAACAACGCTATCGTTAATTTCTTTCATTATCCCTTTTCTGTTATCCGTAAGCAGGGTCTGAAGAGGAGCTTTACCTATAGCATCACGCAGGCTTGATTCGAATATCTTATCAAGCTTTGAATTAATGCCCCTCAGGTCGGTAACTTTTTCATAGAATGTAAGGGGATCGGTTATTTTATATTTTGCAAAAGCACTAACGGTAAGAGTCTTATTCTCAGAGTCCAATATCTCCTTGTCCGCAGCTTCAAAATATAAAACACGCTTATCAAACCTTACTACCTGCTGAATAAAAGGTATCTTAAATTTAAGCCCCGGATTGTTAATATAAGAGACTTTCTCACCGCCATCGCTAAATTCTACGGGTTTTCCGAATTGCAGTACGATAACCTGTTCGGTCTGGTTAACTATGAAAAATGAATTTAATAATAACAGTACTATAAATACGCCGACTATTGCGAACAAACCTTTATTCATGACCTACCTTTTTTTGTTTAATTCATTAAGAGGAAGATACGGAACTACACCGCCTTTAGAATCCAGAACTATTTTGTTCATACCTTTTAAAACTTCTTCCATAGTTTCAAGATATATACGTTTTCTGGTCACGTCCTTTGCCTTACGGTACTCATCATAAACGGACACAAAACGCTTCGCCTCACCTTCCGCCTTAGCGATTATCTGCTCTTTATAACCCTGTGCTTCCTGAATCAACTTCTCAGCCCTACCGCGCGCAATAGGAACTATCTCGTTTTCCCTTGCCTGTGCGGCATTGATTGCGGCTTCTTTATTGGCTTTTGCCGCCTGTACGTCCTTAAACGCCTCATCAATTGTGGTAATTATGGCTTTGTCGATTATCTCGCCTTTTTCGTTAATACTCTTGTTCATAACCTCTATAGTAGTCTTAGGCGGAACGGCACTTATATTTACATCTTCAACGGTTATTCCTATATCATATGAGCTAAGCATGCTTTGCAGAAGCTCTTCCGTGTCTAGCTGTAGCTTTTCACGTCCCTCGGACAGGATTTCACTTAACCTCGTCTTGCCCACAACTTCACGTATAGCACTTTCTGCCGCATCTCTTACGGTTATCTCGGGGTCATATACATTGAACAGGAATTTTTCAGGGTTTTCAATTTGCCACTGAACCTCGACAAACTCTACGCTTACGAGATTCTCGTCACCGGTAAGCATTAATATTTCCTTACGAGAATTTCTGTTATCCTTTAAATTAGCGAAGCGTTGTTCCGTACCGCCTGTTGAATTATTTCCTATCTGTGTACGGTAACGGTCGGTTACTTTTAGTTTTATCACCCTTTCAATGGGGAACGGTAAATGGTAGTTGATACCCGGATTTGTAGTACCCACGAACTCACCGAACCTTAGGACTACTCCCACCTCTTTGGTGTTAACCGTATAAACACCGGAACCTATCCAGAACAAACCGACTATGGCGATTATTACTCCGATTAATTTGTTGCTGTTTATAGGAGGAGTTGCACGACCGCCGCCCTTGCCGCCGCCGCCACGATTACCGCCTCCACCGAATATATCACGTATCTTCTCCTGACTTTTACGAATAATCTCGTCTATGTCATCGGGCTGTTGCCTCGATGATTGGGGATTGTTATCCTGCGGTTTCTTACCGCCCGGAGCTTGTCCCCACGGTCCCTTATCGTTGTGATTATCATCATCCCAAGGCATAATGTCTTCCCTTTTTGAAAAAAATTACTATATTAATATTAATAAGCGTGAATGTGAGTTAAAAGTCATAAAACAGAATATAAACAATATACGGAATATTTCAAGAGAATGTCAAAATTAAAACTGGAAATAAGTAAAGACAAGGTGTTATCGGCATTACAACCGATAATCGATCCTGATTCGGGCAAAAGTGTCGTTGAATCGGGTATAGTATCTTCAATTGTAATCAAAGAATCTTCTGTAGGGTTTGCTCTGGAAGTAGACATAAACAAGGCAGAGGAAAAGGAAGCCTTGAGGAAAACATGTGAAAACGCCGTCCGCAAGATAGACGGTGTCAGCAGCGTTACGGTTGTTATGACCTCCTCGCAACCGGGGGCTTTTTCTTCTCCCAGACCTTCGCCATCGGCAAAGAAGGTGCAAAATAATAATGCTCAGTTACCTGTCGGTAAAAATATACCGAACGTAAAAAATATTATTCTTGTAGCATCGGGTAAAGGAGGAGTCGGGAAGTCTACGGTTGCGGTTAATCTTGCAAGGCGACTAAGCTCCCTCGGTCATAAGGTCGGCTTGGTTGATGCCGATATTTACGGCCCTTCCATACCTAAGATGCTGGGACTTAAAGGCAAGCCGAGCCTTGACGATAAGAATAAAATAATCCCTAAAGAATCCGAAGGTATAAAGTCCGTATCAATAGGTTATCTGATAGAAGAGGATAATGCTTTAGTATGGCGTGCGTCAATGGCAATAAAAGCCATGAACCAGCTTATGCTGGGTGTTAACTGGGGGCAGCTTGACTATCTGATAGTAGATACCCCTCCGGGTACGGGTGATATACAGCTTAGTCTTTGCAAAAGCTATGATATAAACGGCGTGGTAGTTGTTTCCACCCCTCAGGAGGTGGCACTTATAGATGTAAAAAAAGCTATTACCATGTTCAGGAAAATAAATGTCCCGATTTTAGGAATAGTGCAGAATATGAGCTATTTTGAAGATGACAGGGGTAAAAAAAATTATATATTCGGTGAAGGCGGAGCTAAAAATCTGGCAAAAGATATGGATATACCTTTCTTGGGTGAAATACCTATCGACCAGAATTTAAGGGAATCGGCAGATATAGGAAAGCCTGCGGATAACCTGCTTTTGCTTGATAAAATAGCATTAAAATTTAAGAAAGAACTGGAGAAATTAAATGGATAATGGTGAAGAGTTAATCGTCCGGATAATGAAAGAAGCAAAATGTTACGGTCAGGAAAATATGATAAGACCTGACGATCTGATAGCTAAATGTGCAGAAAAAGGAATTACTGACGGTGAGAAGGTAAGTGCTGCAATAGTTAGCCTTATAGATCAGGACGTGGTTGAATATGAAATGGACGATAATCTTAAAACAACCGAGCTTTGGTTGTTGTAACTCAACAATTTATTGATTTTTTTATATTTGCGATATAAGAATAAAAAAATTAACAATTTTGTCGGGATTATATAATGCTTAGAGAAAAGGACTTGCAGTTTTGCCCTTCAGTCAGGTTTGAAAGAGCTTTCAATAAAAAATACGGTACTAATTTAAAGGTAAGTGAGGACTATAATTTACCTGATGGTTTTGATAGTATAGAAGGGCTTAATAAACACCTTAAATCTATTTATGTAGATAGCAAAGGAGAAGATAGACCTATTACCGATGTGAATAGTGATTATTTGCATTTGGCTAATAATATGGTTAAAGCAAACCCCAAACTTAAAAGCTTGTACGCAAAGATAAATAAAGAAGATCATGCCGAGCTTGTTAATTTTGTAAACGGAGTAGCCTCAGGATTCAATCAATCTGATATAGAATATTATAGCAAGCATCACTTCAGTGGAATCACTAAAGGAGAGCGTGAGTCGGCTTTTTATAAAGATAAGATAATAGAAGTGAGCGATGCTATCGGCTTACAAATTAATTGGGTTCCTTCTCAACAAACCATGCAAACAATTTCGACTGCATATGAAAAATATAATAATAAAAATTATGATATTACAAAAAACCTCAATAAAAATTATATTGGCAGTAACTCGGCAACAATTAGCCGTTATAATAATTATTCTTCAATGGTTAAGGAGCAAGCTATTAACCGTATTACGGCAATAGGGTAATCACTATTCCTGTTTAAACAAAATGTGATGTTTAAGCTGACGATGGTTTTCCAAAGCTTTTCCTGTACCAAGTACAACACACGATAGAGGGTCGTCGGCAACGAATACCGGAAGACCTGTTGCATCACGCAGAACCGTGTCCAGATTATGTAATAAAGCTCCGCCACCTGACATTACGATTCCTTTATCTACGATATCAGACGATAGTTCGGGAGGAGTGCATTCTAATGCAATTTTTACCGCTTCTACAATTTGACTTACAGGCTCTTGCAGACTTTCTGCTATTTGTGATTCGGTAAGAACTATTTCTTTTGGAACGCCGTTTACAAGGTCACGTCCCTTAATCTCCATAACTTTACCTTCACCTTCTTCAGGTAATTTTGCTGAACCGATAGTCTTTTTGATTTTTTCGGCAGTAGATTCACCGATAAGCAGATTATGGCAACGGCGGATATATGAAATAATTGACTCGTCCATCAGGTCACCGCCCACACGCACCGAACGTGCGTAAACTATACCGCCAAGCGAAAGTACCGCAACTTCAGTAGTACCGCCGCCTATATCAACAATCATTGAACCTGTAGGCTCGGTAACGGGAAGGTCTGCACCGATAGCAGCAGCCATCGGCTCTTCAATAAGATAAACATCTCTTGCACCCGCACTTTCTGCCGCATCTTGTATGGCACGACGCTCAACCGGAGTGGAACCGGACGGGACACATATAATAATTAACGGTCCTGTAAGCCATTTACGGTTATGAACCGTCCTGATAAAGTGCTTTATCATTTCTTCAGCTCCCCTGAAGTCGGCTATAACACCGTCTTTTAAAGGGCGTATGGCTTCAATCTCGGCAGGAGTCCTACCCAACATCATCTTTGCCTCGTTACCGAAGGCGTAAGGTACCGAACCTCCCTTATCCTTTAACATTGCCACTACGGAAGGCTCATTTAAAACAATCCCGCGACCTGCTACATATACAAGCGTATTTGCAGTACCAAGGTCAATTGCCATATCGCAAGAAAGCGACCCAAACATTTTTGACATCATATTCATAAAACCCTATCTTAAAACTTTAATAACCTAACTATTTGGAATCCGGAATATAACTATTAAATCTTAACGAATTATTAACGGACTCGAAAAATCTTCTACTACCGCACCGTCATAAAAAATTAAAATTTCTATTTTTAAACAACATGCTCTTTATTTGCATTCTCGTCAAGCTTCTTTAGTTTATTTACAGCAGCAATATAAGCTCCTGCCGATGCAACCAAAGTATCCGTATCACGGTAATTACCGCTAATTATTTTTCCATCCTTATTCAGCCTTACCGTAACCTCAGCCTGTGCATCGGTTCCACCTGTTACCGCATGAACCTGATATAATTCCAGTTTTGCGTCATGCGTAACTAATTTTTTTATTCCATTAAAAATAGCATCAACAGGACCGTCACCCGTTGCTTCTATTTCTTTGGTCTTGCCCTCAACTGCAAGTTTTATAACAGCTTTCGGGTCATCAACAGAACCGCAATGAACCTGCAAACTTAAAAGTTCGACCAACCCTTTATTGTTAATAGCACTATTATCAATAAGTGCAATAATATCTTCATCATAAATCTCTTTCTTTTTGTCAGCTAAGTTTTTGAAGTTGTTAAATGCCTCCTCAAAAGCGTTATCTCCCAACTCAAAACCCAATTCTTCCAGTTTATTTTTAAAGGCATGACGACCTGATAATTTACCCATAACCAATTTTGATTTGTGCAAGCCGACAGATTCAGGTGTCATTATCTCGTAGGTGGAGGCGTTTTTCAACATGCCGTCCTGATGTACGCCCGATTCATGTGCAAAGGCGTTTGCACCTACTATTGCCTTGTTGTTCTGCACTACAAAGCCTGTAACGGTAGATACTAATTTTGATGCACGCATAATCTGGGTGGTGTCAATATTTGTGTCATAAGGCATGATGTCATTACGGGTTTTGATTGCCATTACTATTTCTTCCATGGCAGCATTTCCCGCTCTTTCACCAAGCCCGTTGATAGTGCATTCTATCTGCCTTGCACCGGCACTAACCGCCGCCAATGAATTAGCAACCGCCAAGCCGAGATCGTTATGGCAGTGTACCGATAAAACGGCCTTGTCAACATTGGGTACACGGTTTTTTATCATAGCTATCAAACCTGCATATTCTAAAGGGGTGGTGTACCCTACCGTATCAGGCAAATTGATAGTGGTAGCACCTGCGGCAATAGCAGCTTCAACAGTTTTGCATAAAAAATCATGGTCTGTACGGGTAGCGTCCTCCGCCGACCACTCAACATCATCACATAAATTACGGGCTAATTTTACCATATCACGGGTGCGTTCCAAAACCTGCTCCTCGTTCATATTCAACTTGTGCTTCATATGAATAGGGCTGGTTGAAATGAATGTGTGGATACGCCCTCTTTTTGCAGGCTTTATAGCCTCTGCCGCAGCTTCAATGTCAGCCTTCACAGTCCTTGCAAGCGAGCAAACGGTGGCGTTCTTCACCTTCTTGGCAACTTTATTTACCGCTTCAAAATCTCCCTTTGACGCAATGGCAAAACCTGCCTCAATTATATCAACGCCCATCTTATCAAGAGTTTCAGCTATTAATATCTTCTCGTCCATATTCATTGTTGCACCGGGTGATTGCTCACCGTCACGCAATGTAGTATCAAATATTTTTATCTTGTCTTTAGTCATTTTGTTTTTTTCCGTTAAATTTTTTAGGAACTGTACGTTTAACTGTTAAACCGTTAAAATTTATTTGTTTTTGTCATGCTGAATTTATTTCAGCATCTCATTTTACTTTTAAAAGACCCTGAATCAAGTTCAGGGTGACAAAAACAAAACTTACAATTCCGAATTTTTTTGCACCTATATTATACCTAACATCTTGTTAATATTCACAGAGCAGAAAATTTTCGCATGAGCGTTTAAACCAACGTGCAAAGTATATTGTTAAGCTTTTATTTGTAAAGTTTATAAAGATGTTTTTCATATTGAAACTCTCAACAAAAAACCCCGCCTTGTAAAAGAACGGGGTTTTTAAAAGGTTTTATCCTAAATCTGCTTTTTATGCAGCCTCATCTTTTACAAGTTTGTTCTTACCTATCCAAGGCATGAGCTTGCGGAGTTTCGCACCTACTTCTTCAATAGGGTGCTTAGCCTCTTTAGCACGAATCTCTTCTAATTTGTGAGCACCTTGTGCAGCACGGTCGGCAATAAATTCTTTTGTGAATTTGCCTGACTGAATATCTTCTAAAATACGTTTCATTTCAGCTTTTGTTTCAGAAGTTATAACTCTAGGACCGCTTACATAGTCACCATATTCGGCAGTGTTTGAAATTGAATAACGCATGTTAGCCAAACCGCCCTCATATAGCAGGTCAACGATAAGTTTGGTTTCATGTAAACATTCAAAATAAGCCATTTCAGGCGGATAACCGGCCTCGGTCAAGGTTTCAAATCCTGCTTTTATAAGCTCGCTGATACCGCCGCAAAGAACAGCCTGCTCACCGAAAAGGTCGGTTTCGCACTCATCTTTGAAAGTGGTTTCAATAATTCCGGAACGTCCGCCACCAACGCCCGATGCCCATGCAAGAGCAATATCTTTAGCGTTGCCCGATGCATCTTGTGCAACGGCGATTAAGCACGGAACACCGCCGCCTTTTACATATTCACCGCGTACAGTATGACCCGGTCCCTTAGGTGCAGTCATGAAAACGTCCAAATCGGTACGAGGTTTGATTAGGTCGAAATGGATATTTAATCCGTGAGCAAATGCCAAAGCAGCACCTTGTTTGATATTATCTTTTACCGCTTCATACAAGTCGGCCTGATTTTCATCGGGTACTAAGAACATTATTATATCTGCGTTTTTTACGGCATCGACAGGTTCTTTTACTTCAAAACCGGCGTTCCGAGCAGATTTGACACTTGAAGAAGAGCTGCGAAGACCGACAGTAACATCGGCAACACCGCTATCTTTTAAATTTTGTGCATGTGCATGACCTTGGCTACCATAACCGAGGATAGTAATTTTTTTATCTTTTATAAGACCTAAATCACAGTCTTTATCATAATATACGTTTAAGCTCACGGAACCGCTCCCTTGTTCTTTAAATTTTAAAACATCACCCATAATTAATACCTGTTATTCGGGAAAGAACGCAAATTATATGAGTTTTTCTTTAAAAAGCAAGGAGTAAATCCACTATTAATAATAATGAAAACTTATGATATTTTATTTACAGTTTGTGATAAATGAATATTAATACTAAAGTCTGTTAAATATAAATTAATAAGGTAAAAATCATGAACCTAAAAAATATTACTTGGCTAATTGTTATATTGGTTGTCGGTGTATTGGTTGTTGACCGGCTTTGGACAAATTATCTTTCAACCGAAATGTTTTTCAAGGTGCTGCTAACCATGTTCATAGCCGTAATAGCCGGTGTTTCAATATCCATGGTAACATCGAAGCCCTTAAAAAGTGAAGATAAGACCGATGATGATAAAAAAGAATAGTGTTGTTCAAAAATATTAGCATTTCCGAAACAGTGGGTATTTTCAATTTTAATTGACTGTATTAAACAAACAAATTACACTACCTACGTTAGAAATTTTCAGAATATAATTATGACAAATTCAACTCAGGTAACTATAGCAACAATTGGTCAGATGCCTGCCGAGTTTGATAGAAAGAAAATTAAATCATGGAAATCAAAAGTCTTTAATATTCTTGGTGACATTGAAAGTTACAGTCTTAATGGTGATTCTGATGGTGGTTCGTGGGAATATACTGATGAAATTATTCGGCAAACACTCCCTAAACAACATAGGGGTGATTGCTTATTAGTAATTGTTAATGTTCCCCTTAAAGGTAATTATTATGCTCGCGGCTTGGGTGATAATACAGCAGTTATAACCTTTCATGAGATAAAGCATCTATTGTTACGTGAAAATATACCGCTAGAGAATGTTATTTACCGTTTAATTTATGCCTATACAATCATTTTTAAAAGATGGGGTAATATTCCATCAATAGGAGAGGAAACTACAAGATACACGCATGACGAAACTCGTGGATGTCTATTCGATATGGCTGGATACAAATATGATATCATATACTCTTGTCACAAACCTAGAATATGCTTTGAATGTGTAGAACGAATGAAAAACGATCGCATATCAGAGGAGGCCATTAGTAAAATTCAGAATGAAGTTTCACGAATTAAAAAACCAATGTTCTACCGAATTGCGGGTTTTGTAAAGAAACACCCCCTATGGTCAATAGTTATTACCTCGATTTCAGCTATCGTTCTTGGGGCTATAGGATCTTATTTAGCCACTATTTTTTATGATTTTACAAAGTAACCTCAACTACGCTTAAGATGTTATATAATTATATAACTATTTGTTTTTTACTTAAGCTGTCATTCCGGCGAAAGCCGGAATCCAAGAGAAATAAAAAAAGTACGCACAAAGTGCGTGCATTATTTATATTCTTGGATACTCCGGTCAAGCCGGAGTATGACGGACTGTTTGTTTTTACAAAACTCTTATACATAGCCGAGGTTAACTAAAGTAGATGCTGAAATAAGATGCATGACAAATATATTGTTATTGAACACTCCTCCGAAACACTATACTAAAAAAATATGGTTTTCTTCTTCTAAAGAAGCTATAGTCTTGCTAAAAACTATATAAAAGAAGACCATGCCACAGATATTCTACCGCCCTCAAGAAATCGAACTTAAAGATACCGCATTTATAAATGCAAGGATAATCGACCCCGAATCAGGATATGACGAAGTGGGGACTTTAATAGTAAAAGATGGAAAGATAAGCCGGTTCGGCTCCGACATCGTGCCGTCTGACGATATGGAAATAATTGATTGCCGGTGGTGTGTACTTTGCCCCGGTCTACTTGACATACAGGTGCATTTCAGAACTCCCGGTCAGGAATATAAGGAAGATATCATAACCGGAACAAAGTCAGCGGCAGCAGGAGGGGTTACGACATGTGTATGTATGGCAAATACTTCCCCGGTAATAGATTCCGTAGAAGTGGTCAATGAGTTATACAAGGCAATACAAAAAGACGCTTATGTAAATACATATACCTACGCATCTATCACTAAAGGGCTAAAAGGTCAGGAATTGACCGATATGCAGGCGTTAAAAGAAGCGGGGGTAATCGGTTTCAGTGATGACGGACTGCCTGTGATGAACTCGCTTACCATGCGTCGTGCGATGGAAAAAGCCGAAGAACTCGGTATATTAATTTCACAACACGCTGAGGACAAAAACCTTTCTGACGGCGGTTGTATAAATGAAGGTGAGATATCGCAAAAATTAGGTTTAAAAGGTGTACCGAACGCATCAGAGGCAATTATAGTTGAGCGTGATCTGCTATTGCTCGAACTTACCAAAGGGCATTACCATGTATTGCACATCTCTACACATCAGGCAATTGAAGCGGTAAGACGTGCCAAGGCAAAAGGCTTCAATGTTACATGTGAGGCAGCACCGCACCATTTTGTGTTGACCGACCATGCGGTAGAGCAATGGGACACTCTGGCTAAAATGAACCCGCCTCTTCGAGCGGAAAAAGATAAGCTTGCCATTATCGAGGGATTAAAGGACGGCACTATAGATGTTATAGCTACCGACCATGCTCCGCACGAGCCTGATTCAAAATGCGTGCATATATCGGATGCGGCATTCGGTATTGTGGGGCTTGAAACCATGCTGCCGCTTTCTTTGGAGCTTTACCATAATGGGTATATGAGTTTGCCTGAGGTTTTAGGGAAGATGACATATAAGGCAGCCGATGTAATCGGTAAGCCTGTAGGCAGAATTAAAGAAGGCTTAGCTGCCGACCTGACATTAATTGATGTATATGCAAGTTGGGAAATTCAATCATGTGAATTTAGCAGTAAGTCAAAGAACTCTCCTTTTGACGGATATAAAGTAAAGGGTAGAGCAGTTCGCACTATTGTTGGTGGAAAAACCGTGTTTGAGCTGGAAGAAGACTAGTCATTATAGTAACTTCCGTTCTTTGTCTTCAGGAATTTTTCCAGCGGAATATCTTCCTGTTTTAAAAATCCCTTATCAGGCAACTCACCGTTTGCAACCATCTCAATGGTGGCGGCAATGGAACATGCAGTTGTCCATGAAATGGCACGCCATTGCTTGCCGGCAATAGTTTTCGGGTAATATGCCTTTACAAATTCATCACGTGATAGTTGCTTTCCCTTATAGCCTTCAACTGCGGCATGGACATAAACTACATCATCATTAACAGGGGGTTTTGCTTTTGTTAGTATTTCACCGGCTTCTTTTCTGTTTTCACGCATCAATAGCTCATGAAAGAAAAAACGCATAAGTTTCATATGCCCCGGATAACGCATGGTTTTATAAAATAGTTCGTCAACTTTGCCTTCATATGTTTCGCACATAGTGCCTAAGCCGCCCGACGTAGTGAAGGATTCAAGCGTATCACCCTTGATTACTATTTTATCAAGATATTGCAACGCCGGAACTTTCTTAATTTTCCCTCCCTGAATTACAATACAGTCGTTCAGATATTCGTTTACAACTCCTTCAGGCGACCAGTTAAAAGCGTAGCCAAGCTCGCCTTTTGGGTGTTGAGGCAACGCACCTACACGCAGTTCTATAGAACGCAGTTTTGAGAATTTTGCTGCCAGACTTGCCCCCACTATTGCTATAAAACCCGGAGCCAATCCGCATTGAGGAGCCATAACGCCTTTTGCGGTTTTAGATAGCTTCTTGATATATTCGGAGGTAGGCACGTCTTCGGTCAGGTCAAAATAATGTATGCCTGCCTCATATGCCGCTTTTACCACATTCTCATTCAGGTTGTAGGGCAGGCATGAAACAACCGCATCATTTTCTTTCAGGATTTTCAGGAGTGATTTATACTCCGTAACACCGGCTTTCAAGGTTTTGAACTTCTGCTTTTTAGCGACCATATCAATTCCGGTCACTTCAAAACCTGATTCGTGCAGTAAAGTTGCAACTAAAGTCCCTACCTTCCCAAGCCCCAGAACTACTATTTTTTTCATCTTTTTTAACCTTATATTTATTGAGTATAGTTTACAGATGATGTCATCATTGTTTCAGGATCTGTTTTTGTTTTTTTAAAGATGCTGAAATAAATTCAGCATGACAAAATATCTTTATATTTTATATTAATCCGACAAATAAAAACAGAAAATAGTTTTATTCGGCAATTATTGCTTTTTTCAATGCTGTTATATTATCGCTTCTTAATATATTGAATGACTTTACAAAAAGAGGTATTAATCTAAGCTAGATGCCTAGTTGATTCATATTTACAATATAAAAAAGTAATTTTATGAAAAAAAGTAAGAAAGTATTGTCGTTATTCTCCGGTTGCGGAGGGATGGATTTAGGCTTTGAAGGAAATTTTGACGTTTTAGAGGATTGTGTTAATAAGAACTTATACCCCGATTGGGTCAGAAAGTCCAATAAAAATGGATTTGTAAAGCTTGCACCAACTGGTTTTGAAACTGTTTTTGCAAATGATATTAAGCCTAGTGCAAAAGTGGCTTGGGAAAATTATTTTAACTCCAGAAGCACAAAATCGAAGTTTTATTCGAATAGCATAGTTGACTTAGTAAAAGCGGCTAGAAGTAGAATTTTCGAGTTTCCTAAAAACATTGATGTTGTTACTGGTGGATTTCCTTGTCAGGATTTTAGTTTAGCTGGAAAAAGAAAAGGATTTAGTTCCCACAAATGCCATAACAACAAGCATGTTGATGAGGCTACAACAGAAAGCCGTGGAATGCTTTACTATTGGATGCGAGAGGTTATAGATATAGTAAAGCCCAAAGTTTTTATAGCCGAGAATGTAAAAGGGTTGCTTACTCTTGGTGATGCTAAAGAAATAATTCAAAAGGATTTTTCTTCTATCGGTGGTAATGGTTATTTAGTTGTTGAGGCTAAATTATTAAATGCCGCTAATTATGGAGTTCCACAAAACAGGGAAAGAGTATTTTTTATCGGTTTTTTAAAAGAGGCTTTAAAGGATGGTGTCGAGGAGCTAATAGAGTTTCACGACTCGCCGCTTTTTCCTTTTCCTAAGCCAACTCACTATTTGGGAAGTGATAGCATATCTAATATATTATTGCCTAATGTAACCTTGGATAAGATTTTTAATGAATTGAATGAGCCTGAAATTGAAAAAAAAGACTTATCTCAAAAGAAATACTCAAAAGCAAAATGGATGGGTAAGCACTGTCAGGGACAAACTGAGATTAAGTTAGATGGTGTATCCCCCACTATAAGGTCGGAGCATCATGGAAATATTGAGTTCAGAAGACTTTCCCTTGAACATGGTGGAAAGATAGAAAATGAATTAAATAAAGGGTTAGAGGAAAGGCGGTTAACTATTAGGGAGTGTGCCAGAATACAAACATTTCCGGATGACTATGAGTTTGTGTTTAATAATGGAAAAGCCAGCCTAAGTGCTTCAGAGGCTTATAAATTAATTGGAAATGCAGTTCCCCCTTTGTTAGCCTATAATTTAGCACAAAGAATACAAAAAATTTGGAATGAAGTTTTTAAAAGTGAAGTAACAACAAATGATTATATCAAAGAACAAACAAGCTCCGGAAGAGCAGTTTGTGTCGCTACTTGAGGCTACGCAAACACACCTCAAAAAAGAGTCGGAGTCTAAGAAAAGTTATTACCTTTCAAGAGGCGGTATAGCTTTGGAAGAAGATGTTTTAGACTCTATGGTCAAACATGCTAAGGGAACTAAATTTGAAGGCTCTATAGAAAGAATTTCCGGACAAAAATTTCCTGATATTATTGCTAATAAATATTATGGCGTTGAGGTTAAAACCTCAAAAGGAAAAGATTGGAAGAGTACGGGAAATAGTGTTTTAGAAAGCTCAAGAGTTGATGGAATAGAAAAAATATATCTATTATTCGGTAAGTTATCCAATCCCGTTGATTTTAAATTTCGTAAATATGAGGATTGCTTATATGAGGTGGCGGTAACTCACTCGCCCAGATATTTAATTGACATGAATTTGTGTGAAGAAGATACTATTTTTAGTAAGCTTGGCATTAGCTATGATGACCTGAGAACCAGAAAAAACCCTATAAAACCTATTGTTGATTATTACAGGTCTAAATTAAAAGAAGGTGATGAGCTATGGTGGATGGATAGTGAAAAGACCTCCAATCTAACGGTCACTCAATGGAGTAATTTAAATGAAAGTGAGAAAAGGCAAAAAAGGATAGAGGCTTTTGCTTTGTTTCCTGAGTTGTTTGGTGCAAGTCCTAAAAAATACTTGCAGTTATCATCTTGGTTGGTGTCAAAGTACGGTATTGTTTCGCCATCTTTACGTGATACTTTTAGTGCAGGTGGACAAATACTTATAAACTTAAATGGCAATGACATTAAACTCCCAAGAATTTATGGTCATTTGGTTGAAAATATCAAAGATATTAAACGTCTTATAAAATCAAAGAATGTGATTGAGTTAAGCCGATATTGGCGTGAGGAAGTGTCAAATAAGAATAAAATTGAATTGTGGACTAGGTTGGTAGTAAACAACTCGCAAATATATCCAAGATACAAAAACGACTTATTGAAATTGTTAATCAGTGACTAAACATACTACGTTCAGTATTAAAATGCAAAATATCGTATCATTTTTTGTACTTATGATTTTTTTTGTTATGATGGTTTTGTAAATTTTCTTCCAGCCTTTTCACATCACCGCTTCTAAGCAGGTCGATATTTTTTAGGATAGTTTCTTCTTCTAAATTCCACCATTTTATTTTTAATAGGATTTTTATTTCCTCATCGGTGAAGCGTTTTTTTATAACTTTGGCAGGGTTGCCGCCTACTATATTATATGGCTCGACATTTTTAGTTACTACCGACCTTGCACCTATTACCGCTCCGTCACCTATTTGGACTCCCGGCATTATCATGGCTTCCGTTCCTATCCAGACATCATTGCCGATTACGGTATCGCCTTTTTTGCGATAGCCTTCCAGATTTTTTTTGCCGGGCTTTCTGGTTTTTTCTATTATATCAAGTGGATAAGAGGCGAGCCAATCATGCCTGTGTCCGTTATTTCCGCCCATCATAAAGACAGCACCACTTGCTATAGAGCAATATTTTCCGATAATAAGTTTATCGCAGTCTTTATTTTTATCGGCATTATCTAAATAGCGGACGCAATCTTCAAAATGTAAACCATGGTAATAACCCGAATAATAGCTTCTGTGACCTACTATTATTTTGGGGTGGTTAAGACGCATATTTATAGCGTATGAATCACGGTAGGACTTAAACGGATTGCCTGACATGGTTATATGTTTACTAAAATTTTAGGGGTAATAAATTCGTCCAGATAGGCACTGCCTGCATCTATATTTTTCCAGCTATCCGAATTTACGGTAAGGCATGCCAGAGAACATGTAGGGTAACCTTTTTTTAAGTTCTGCAATGCTCCGTTATTACCGTTTCCCGCCAGTATGGCGGTAAGCATCTCGGCTCCCGGATTGTGGCATACTACCATCGCAGAAGAAAAACTATCATCAAGCTTGGCAAGTTCCTTTAATATTTCTCCCGGAGTTGCAAGATATAGCCTGCCTATAAAATCTACCTTAGTTTCAATAGCGGCTTCCCTTACTATGTTATTAATGGTTTGTGTGGTTCTTGTAGAATCAGATGATAATATAACATCGGGGTTTATCCGGTTTAAACTGATATATTTCCCCATTGCGACGGAGGCTGAATTTCCCCTTTTATTAAGAGGGCGTGCATGGTCTTGTACTCCTTCAGGGTAATCGGATTTTGCATGCCTTAATATATATAATTTTTTCATTTTTATAATTTTGTTTATTATATTGAAACCGTTATTTTTCGGTTAGGCTTTTGAATTAAGCTTAGAAAATTTACGGTTTATACGTTCTGTAACTACACTCGATATGCTTATACTAAATACTAGACTCTTAGACTCTAATCACTATATAATATCTATTATAAGCACATAATTTATAAGGTATCAATTGCAAAAAAATATTCTAGATACAAAACCCTTTTTTAAACACCCTCCCGAGAGGTTCATAAACCGTGAGCTTTCATGGCTGGAATTTAACTGCCGTGTGTTGGAGGAAGCAAATAACAAGAATGTCCCGTTGCTTGAGCGGGTAAAGTTCCTTGCAATATCAGCGAGTAATCTGGACGAGTTTTTCATGGTCAGGGTGGCAGGATTAAAAGAACAGGTACGCAGCGGTATCGGAAAGGTAAGTCAGGACGGATTAACCGCAGCCCAACAACTGGAAAAGATACGAGAAAAATCCGAAAATCTGGTTGTGGAGCAGCAAAAATGCTGGATACATCTTAAAGAAGATATGAAAAAAGCCGGTGTGTATATAGTAAGTAAAGAAAATCTGTCCCGAAAAGATATTAAGGAGTTAAATACTTATTTTTTAAGGAATATATTCCCCGCGCTTTCACCTATAGCAGTTGATCCTGCACACCCTTTTCCTTTTATACCTAATATGGGACTGGCAGTAGTTTCGCAGTTTTATAATGAAGATGAGAAAAAAGAACAATATTCCATAGTGCTGCTGCCGTCAAAGCTGAATAGGTTCGTCAGAGTTCCCGGTAATAAGGAACGCTATATATTATTAGAAGATGTTATTGAGATTTATAAAGATGATATTTTTCCTGAAAAGAACATAACCGGATATGGCGTATTGCACCTAACCCGTGACAGTGAACTTGAGATAGAGGAAGAAGCCGAAGATTTGATGAATCACTTTGAAACCGTAGTAAAAAAACGCCGTAGGGGAAAGGTGATTCAACTTAAACTAAAATTATCCAAGAACCACGACCTTGACAATTTTCTCATGAAAGGTCTGGGCGTTAGTGCAGCCGATGTTATAGAGGTCGATGAAGTTCCGGGTATGGACAGGCTTATGGAACTGCATTTTATAAATAAGCCTAAATTGAAATTTAAACCTTATGAAGAAAGATTCCCTGAAAGGATAAATGATTTTGGCGGTGATTGTTTTGCGGCAATAGCTGCCAAGGATATTGTGATACACCACCCCTATGAAACGTTCGATGTGGTAGTAAAGCTACTGCAACAGGCGGCAAGAGACCCTAATGTTGTAGCTATCAAGCAGACCTTATACAGAACAAGTAACGATTCACCTATCGTTATGGCACTGATTGAGGCGGCCGAGGCGGGAAAGTCGGTAACGGTAGTTGTCGAGCTAAAAGCCCGTTTTGACGAGGAGTCCAATATCAGATGGGCAAGGAACTTAGAGAGAGCCGGTGCACAGGTGGTGTTCGGATTCGTTGACCTGAAAACCCATGCGAAGGTATCATTTATTGTAAGGCGTGAGAATGATTCATTAAAATCATATGTGCATTTTGGAACGGGAAATTATCACCCCGTAACTGCAAGGACATATTCGGACTTATCATATTTTACATGTAACCCGATATTATGCAACGATGTGGCTTATCTGTTTAATTACCTGACCGGCTACTCGTCGCCTGATAATTTTGCGTCAATTGCCGTTTCGCCATCTTCCCTTAGGAACACCGTAATGTGGCATATAGAAAACGAGATAGAAAACGCAAAAGAAGGTTTGCCTGCGGCAATATGGGCAAAAATGAACGCTCTTATTGACCCCGACATAATAGATGCGTTATATAAAGCATCGCAAGCAGGAGTATCTATAGATCTGGTGGTAAGGGGTGTTTGCGGATTACGTCCGGGTATTAAAGGATTCTCTGAAAATATAAGGGTAAAAAGTATAGTAGGAAGGTTTCTTGAGCATGCAAGGATATTATGTTTCGGGGGAGGTTCGGCACTACCTTCGGAAAATGCTAAAGTTTATATATCTTCTGCGGACTGGATGCAAAGAAATTTAAACGGACGGGTGGAAGTGATGGTTCCTATAACTAATAAAACGGTACATCAGCAGGTTTTAGAACAAATTATGATAGCTAACCTAAAAGATGAAAAACAAAGCTGGTATCTGCAACCTGACGGGCGGTATATACGTAAGTCAAATTCACCGAACGATTTTTCGGCACATGAATATTTCATGACCAACCCAAGCCTTTCAGGAAGGGGGAACGCTATTACCGAAGCGGAGTCGGAAAAGCAGCGTAAGAAAATCTATCAACTATTCCCGTTCGATAATAAAAAGGAATAGCCGTTATGCCTCATTCTAACCCGTTAGCTTTAATAGATATAGGTTCAAACTCCGTAAGGCTTGTTATATATGACGGTCTAAAGCGTGCGCCGATGCCGTTGTTCAACGAAAAGGTGTTGTGCGGACTGGCTAAAAATATCGATTCGACAGGCAAGCTACATAAGAAAGGTGTTGAAAAGGCTTTACGTTCCATAAAGCGTTTTGTGAGCCTTGCAAAGATAATGGACGTTAAAAACCTGAAACTTTTCGCAACGGCTGCCGTGCGTGACGCAAAAGACGGTAAGGATTTTGTACAAAGGATAAATGATGAACTGGGAGTTCAGATAGAAATATTCTCAGAAGAAGATGAGGCAAAATACGCCGGTATGGGAATTATGTCTTCTGTTACCAAGCCAAAAGGTGTTGTAGGAGATTTAGGCGGAGGTAGTCTTGAGCTTGTAAGCGTTAAGAGCAATGACCTTGAAAAAGGCGTATCATATCCTATAGGTCCGTTAAGGCTCTTAAATATAAGCAATAAACATAGTAAAGCTGACGGCTATATAGAACAATATATAAAGCAGTTCCCTTTAAAAGAGAGCCTTGCAGGAAGTAACTTCTACGCCGTCGGCGGTAGTTTCCGTAACCTTGCCAAAGTCCATATGGGAAGGAAAAACTACCCGCTGAAAGTAATTCATAATTATAAGGTGGAAACCGAGGATATCATGACGACTATCATGATATTAAGCCGTATGTCGGAAGAATCCCTGCTTAAAATTCCCGGCATATCGAAAAAGCGTATGAAATTAATGCCTTATGCAGCTATGGTATTAAAGCATATTATTAAAATAGGAAAGCCCAAGACCATAGTTTTTTCCGCATCAGGTGTCAGAGAAGGGTTTTTATATTCTCAATTGAACGATGAAATAAAACTGCAAGATCCACTTCTTTGCGGTGCTTCCGAGATGATGGCAAGAATGCTAAGGAGCAGTGAATACGGCTATGAACTTGCACAATGGATGCAACCGTTATTCAGTAAAAATAATAGTGTAGATGATAAAAGGCTGCGTCTTGCCGCCTGTATAATGAGCGATATTTCCGCTTACGAGAATACCGAGTACAGGGCTGAAATGGCATATCGTAAAATACTGGATTCATCACTTACCGGGCTTAATCACACGGAACGGCTGTTTATAGCTAAGTCGTTATATTTCAGGTATGATTCATACCCTGATATAAATATATTATCGACAATGGGGCAACTGCTAAGTTCAAAGAAGATTCAACACGCACAGACAATAGGGGCGGCAATGCAACTTGCCAGAACGATATCAGGCAGCAAGTACGGCGTGTTGGAAAAAGCAAAATTAAGAATGAGCAAGAATGTTCTTTCGCTTTCGATAAATAAAGATATTGAAAATATATACGGGGAGTCCGTTCAGAAGAAATTTAAGCTATTAGCTGATGTAGTCGGCAAAGAGGCAAGGGTGTTATAAACAAACAAAATATTGCAAGAATGTAAAAATTTCACTACAATGGTCTTAAGACTCTTTATTATGGGTTTAATTATGGGTTTATTACCAAAAGCAAAAGGATTTTCTCTTGTTGAACTTTCGATAGTTATTATCGTTACAGGACTTATCACAGCAGGTGTGGTCACAGGTGCTTCGATAATTAAGCAGGAAAAACTCCGCTCGATAATTTTAGAGTATAACCTTTATGATACGGCATTTAACAATTTCAATGCCACATTCAAAGCTACACCTGGTGATATGCCTAACGCCTGGGATTATTGGGGAAGTGATTGTGCCGCATCTGCAAGTCTTTGTAATGGTAACGGTAACTTCAATATTCCCCATGATTATTATGTGGTAACAGAAACTTACGAGCTAATAAAAGCATGGAAACATCTTTCTCTTGCAGGTTTCATTGAGGGAGAATATATAATTCAGCACCATATTAATGTTGCTGCCGGAGTTAATATCCCGAAAACTAGGTATTTTAACGGTGGATGGTATATGAACAGGTATATTTGGTGGGCGAACAATATAGATTCGGCAATAGGCAGAAAACACCGTTTTAATGTTGGTACAAAGCGTACTAATTTCCTTTATCATGCTCCGATATTCAAGCCGAATGACGCTTATAATATTGATTTAAAAATAGATGACGGGTCGCCATATGCTGGAATCGTGGTAAGTCATGGCGGATATCAGATTCCCGGAGGTGTAAATCCAAATTGTGTGTCAGGATCTGGTTCTACGGCTACCTACAAGATAACATATGATATTGCCGCTGCCTGCAACATGATGATGGAAGCAACATTATTTCGTCATTAACCATCAAAAAAATCCCGCCACATAGACGGGACTTATAAGAATAAATGAATGAGTTTCCGATTAAAACTCTACCCTGAAAGATACGTGAGGAGTTTGTTGTTTATAGTCCATTCCTACGGCAAAATAGTATTTCTTATTATTTCTTTCTTTGAACATAGTCTCTAGTTGATAGACTTTTTTCTTCTTTTGGATAACAAATAATTTGCCCTCATGATCCGAATCATCGTCTTTTTGAAGCTTCAAAGCACCGTAATTTGTAGGTTTTTTCATATCGGAGATGCCTTTTTGATATAGCGGGTCGGCATCAAGCAGGTCACGAGAAACATAATTTATATTATCGCCTGAACCACAGGCAAATAACGGCATACATAATGCCACACCTAATAGTTTTCGTAATAATATGTTAATTCTCATTTCTTGTTACCGTCCTTATATATCTTATATAATTCTCCGCTTTAATTTTTTCAAAATTCAATAAAAAATAGCCTTCAGTTCTCGAAAAAATACAACCGAGTTAAATTATCCGGATTTTTGTTTGTTTTTATAAAATAGCGTTTGTAGTGCTACTTACTTCCTTAAAATCCTACTTCCTTATTCTTAATACTAACACAAAAGAGTCAAAAATACAACAAATCCGATGCGTTTTCGTAATAAAAATGCTGTGCAATGCACAATGACATAAGATGCTAAAATGGCATAAATTAATGAATTATTAACTAACCTGTGATAATATTACTATATGAAAAACAAAGTAAGTTCAGGGTTCAGTCTTGTTGAATTATCAGTGGTTTTGGTAATTATAGGGCTTATTATTGCAGCAATAGCCGGTGGTTCGCATATGTTGCATACGGCGAAGTTAAATACCGTAATATCGGAGCTAAGGGGCTATGCAACGGGAGTGGAGAATTTCCGCAATAAATATAATTACTGGCCGGGTGACTTGCCTAATGCTGCAACCGATTATTGGGGAGCTTACAATGCAACAACCAATCCGACAGGTGTACTAAACGGTGACGGTGATGAGGAACTATATACGGCATCAGAAAGATTTCAGGCGTGGTCACATATGGCAAAAGCAGGTTTTATTACCGGAGATTATGACGGAACGGGTACGGCAAACGGTCATGGTGTGGGAGGCGTTAACATACCGCAAAGTTCGGCAATAGACAATTTAACATATTTTATCAATATTACTGACAGTTATGGAACCGGAGGGGTTTATGTTGCGGTTAAAAAAGGTAGCGGTTTTAACGGTATTCTGAATTCTGCGGACTCATATTATATTGATAAAAAAATTGATGACGGTGATAAAGGGGTATCAAGTGCGGGAACAGGTAACCTTTTTGCTATCAGGGGTGATAATGTTGCTGCCACAGCAGATAAATGCGTTGATAAAGAAAGAACGGAAGCACCGCCTGTAGAATATGTACTTACGGACTTTGATGCTAATTGCAGGGTTCTCTTCTGGCTTGAGAAGGACTAAACATTAAACCTAAAATGCATTATATCACCGTCTTTGGTGACATATTCCTTTCCTTCAAGACGCATTTTGCCTGCTTCCTTACAACCCTGTTCACCTTTATTGGTAATATAGTCTTCGTATGAAATAGTTTCAGAGCGGATAAAGCCTTTTTCAAAGTCGGTATGGATAGCACCTGCCGCCCTAGGGGCAAGAGAGCCTTTTTTAACCGTCCACGCACGTGCTTCCTTAGGACCTATGGTAAAGAAGGTTATAAGGTTCAACAGCTCATATCCCGTCCTTATAACACGGTTAAGACCGGCTTCTTCTAAACCGATAGTTTCAAGGAACTCTTTTTTCTCTTCATCATTTTCAAGTGAAGATATTTCTTCTTCAATTCGAGCCGATACTACGACACAAGCCGCACCTTCTTCACTTGCCTTTTTTGCAACCTGAGCAGAATATTCATTGCCTTCTTTAGCGTCTTCCTCTGCCACATTGCATACATACATTATCGGTTTTGAAGTAATGAGCTGTAAAGTACGGAAAGCTTTTTCCTCATCGGCGGATACTTCCAGTTTACGGGCAGGCTTGCCTTCTTCCAGAAGTTTTAGAACACGTTGTAATAGTTCCATCTGTATTTTTGCTTCCTTATCCTGCGAGCGTAGCTTTTTCTCCAGAGCCGGTATGCGTTTTTCAACCGACTCTAAGTCGGCTAAAACCAGTTCCGTCTCTATTATCTCCGCATCACGCAAAGGATCGACCGAGCCTTCAACATGCGTTATGTCATCGTCTTCAAAACAACGCAGTACATGCACAATTGCATCTACCTCACGTATGTGTGAGAGAAATTTGTTTCCTAAGCCCTCTCCCTTGCTTGCTCCCTTGACCAGACCTGCAATGTCAACGAATTCAAGCTGGGTGGGGATTATTTCTTTAGAAGCGGCTATTTTTGCCAATTCGTATAATCTGTGATCGGGAACTCCGACACGCCCAACATTGGGTTCTATCGTGCAAAACGGATAATTAGCCGCTTCTGCGGCAGCGGTTTGAGTGAGTGCATTAAATAAAGTTGACTTGCCCACATTGGGAAGACCTACTATACCACAATTGAAACCCATCGGTAACTCCTACATTTATTAAGCTTTTATTGTGAAAAAATGCTGAAATAAACTCAGCATTACAATAAAGGCTCATATTTTTGATAGTTTTTAGCAAAGAAATAGAAAAGTTACAATAAATTATTGCTTATCGACAAACTATTGAAGCAGAGCTTTCTCGCTGCTGTTGTCTTCTTCTTGTTACCGCTTCTGCAATTGATACATTAGGGTCTTTTTCGATAATTTCAAATTTTCGTTTAGGCTTGGGCTTGTTAACACAATCAGCTCTTTCTTTTATTTCTTTATCATGAACGGATTTGGCAAGGCTTTCTTCTTCAAGTTGTTGTATTACGGCTTTTTCTTCGGAGGTCATCTCATCAAATGCCATATCCAGATAATTTTGTCCGGTTATTTTGTCATAATCTATTGAAACATAGTACTCTTCGGTATCCGGAATGAAGGGTTCCTTATATTTTTCAGTAAAAGTCTTCTGTTCTTTATTTGCCATAGATTCGGATACTTTGTTGAAAATTTTGTCTTCTTGTAGATTTTTCTGCTTTCTAATATTATCATAAATATTATTAAACATAGAATCGTACCACGCACCGTGTTCATCATCAGGAGAACGCGGCTTTAGCTTGCCTCCTTCATAATCCTCACCTATTTGCCTAAAAACCTCATCAGTGCTTTCTCCTAGTATATCCCTGATTTTTTCTTCAGAAAAATCTTCTTTTAGCACTTTTTCTACCTCGTCCCAATGTATTGTTTTATCCGGTGATTTATTTTCAATCATTATCAAACCGTTTTGTATTTATAAAATGATGTTATTTGCATAATAATTTAATTTCAAGTGAAAAAAGCCGGTAAAGTTAATAAAATATGGAATTGTATCCTACCCGTCATACCTATGGCTTGACCATAGTCGAAATAAATTCAAATTTACCGTAAAACACTATAAAAATTGCTTTACCGCTTATAAAAGCTGTGTCTATATAGGTTTCATGAAAAAATTACTTACTTTAATTTTTATCGGAATTGTACGTTTAATGGTTGAGTCGTTAAAATTAGTTGTTTTTGTCATGCTGAACTTGTTTCAGCATATCACACATGGACACAATACCCTGAACAAGTTCATCGGTGACACATCAATCATTAAACGTACAATTCCGATTCTTATTATAATGTCTTTTACAGCTAATGCTGCATCAGCTTCAGTGTCGAAGGTGGAAGAAGTAAGCTCAAAGGGCGGTTATAAAGCATGGGTGATAGAAGATGATTACTTACCTATCGTATCTGTAAAAATAACATTCACCAAAAGCGGTGTGGCATATGACCCTGAGGGAAAGGAAGGGCTTGCCTATATGGTGTCAGGGTTGCTTGATGAAGGAGCCGACGGTATATCGTCACTGGATTATAGAAAAAAACTGGAGGAACTTGCTACTTCAATTTCATTTAATACCGACAAAGATAATTTTCATATTTCGATAAAAACATTGAAGGAAAATCTGGAAGAATCCCTAAAGCTGGTTAACCTGCCCCTTACAAAGCCTGATTTTAAACCTGATGTTGTCGAAAGGATTCGCAATCAGATACTGGTAATAATTGAAAAGCAAAAAGAAAACCCAAGGTACGTAGCATCAAGGAAATTCGATGAAACTATATTCGTTAATCACCCTTACGGCAAATCAAAATTCGGAACGCCCGAGAGTATAAAATCCTTAAAAAGAGATGATTTTATATCATTTGTAAATAATAACTTTACCGATGAGAATATAGTTATAAGTGTAGTGGGGGACGTAAAGAAACAACAGGTTGCCGACCTTCTTGATAAATACCTTAAAATCCCTTCAGCCCGTAAGAAAATAAAGACATTCCCCAAGGTCGTCATAAACGATAAAGGTGAGCGTGTAGATATACCTAAGAACATAACTCAAAGTGTCGTCCTTTTCGGGGCAAAAGGGGTTAAGCGTAACGATGAGGATTTTTATCCGGCTTATATCATGAACCACATATTAGGCGGCGGCGGTTTTGAATCACGCCTTATGGACGTTGTGCGTGAAAAAAACGGTCTTGCCTATACTATATACAGCTTTCTTGATATCTATAGTGAAGCGGGTCTTTTTTCAGGTTATGTAGGCACTGACAGCACAAAGGTCAATCAGTCGATAGACCTTATTAAATCCGAGATAAAAAAGATGCAGGAAAAAGGCGTGACCGAGCAGGAACTAGATGACGCAAAAGATTATCTGATAAATTCCTTTCCGCTCAAAATGACCAAGAATGAAAATCTGGCAGAGTTCTTATCTGTAATGCAAACGGAAAATTTAGGAATCGATTTTCTGGAAAAAAGGAACGATTATGTTAAAGGCGTAACAACACAGCAGATTAAACAAGCAGCTAAACGCCTTTTGGACGTAAATAAAATGACCTTTGTGGTAGTCGGGGGTAAGTGATAGTGAGTAGTGACAAGGTAGTTAAGTTAAAAAAACATGAAGATAGTATGGCTTACGAGCAAAATATAGATAATTGTTTTGAAGACAAGATAGGTAATAACGGTCTGAGCAGGGACGAGTTTGAAAAGAACCTTGTAAAAGCATCTGATATTCTTGATAAGTTAAGACGGGAAAAAGATGAAGGCAACTCTCCGATATTTAATCATATCGAACAGGCTGATGATATTGAGAATATCATACGAATAGGTAGTCAGATACGCGATAGCTTCGATGAGTTGGTGGTGCTTGGAACGGGCGGTTCTACACTGAATCCTCAAAGCATGGTATGCCTTGCCCAGCCGCATGACGGAATAGATAAAAGGGTTTATTTCATAGATAGTGTCGACCCATATACTATAGAGTCATTTATAGCCCAGCTTGACCTTGAAGGCACAGCATTCTTGGTTACAAGTAAGTCAGGCAGTACCGTTGAGACTCTTGCACAGTTCATGTGTTTTTTAGATGCGTTGGAAAAAGAGCATTTAGACATAGGTAAGCATATTTATATAATATCCGATCCCGTAGATAATCCTTTGCGTGATATCGGCAAGCAGATAGGTGCTACCGTTATCGACCACGAAAAAAATATAGGCGGCAGATTCTCGACATTTACCAATGTAGGGCTGATACCTGCCGTTGTAGCCGGAGTTGACATAAGGAAGATAAGGAAATTTGCCAAAGCTGCGGTGGAGGCGTTTTTCAAAAGTAATAGCATTCCCGTACAGGGAGCGGCATTGCAGTATTCTTTCATGCAAAAAGGTACGGCAGCAACAGTGATTATGCCCTATGTTGACCGCTTATCGGCGGTTGCTACATGGTACAGGCAAATATGGGCGGAAAGCCTAGGCAAGCAAGGGAAAGGCAACACTCCCATAAAGGCAATCGGAGCATTAGACCAACACAGCCAGTTGCAGCTATATTTAGACGGCCCCAAGGATAAGCTTTTCAACCTTATAACCTGTGATACGGAAAAGAAAGGGCTTAAAATAAGCGGTAATTATCTAAATAATGATACAAGATATCTAAAAGGCAAAAACATAGGTGATGTTAATGCCGCCCTACAAAAAGCAACTGCCGAAACATTAGCTCGGAATAACTGTCCGCTAAGACATATAAAATTCGGCAATATGAATGAGGAGACACTGTCTACAATAATGGTTCATTTTATGCTTGAGACTATCATTACCGCTCACCTTCTTGAACTTAACCCTTTTGACCAGCCCGCCGTTGAAGAAGGCAAGGTTTTTGCCAGACAAATACTAAATGATTCAAGAGCATAAGAATTTCAGTATATTATATAATAAATTTTCGGAATGTCCCATTAATTGGTTTTAGTGCTAAAATAGTTGTCATGCTGTATTTATTTTAGCATCTAATTTTATTTTGCAACGCCCCTGAAACAAGTTCACAGGTGACACATCAACCGTAAAACTTACAATTCCGTAATATTTTATAGTAATTTTCACAGGATAAAACCGAGAATTATATTGCGTATATATTTCCATCACCCTAGATTGACATGGGAAGCTTTTCTTTTTAAATCAATCCTTTAACTTTTTATATTTTGTAATAAATTTTTAAACAAAATCATATACAGTTAAAAAATTAATTATATATGGCTTGTTTATGAAAGAAAATAATTCCGGTAAACCTGTTATAGGCTTTGTGTTCATCGAAGGTCGAAAAACTAATCAAATGTATATGGATAATTTGCGGGAAAGTGCTGCGGATTGTGGTGTAGATTGCGAAGTCAGACCTTTGGAAGTCGAAAAAATAATGGACGAATTCAAAAAGGGAAATGCTGAAACCTACGCACAGCTTTTAGAACAATATCCTCCTAAAAAAGAAATAAACGGTGTAGTTACCGCTCCTAATATAGATGTTGAAACGCCTGATATGGAGTCTACAAAAAGTCCGGGTGCAAAATTAAAGGAATTTCTGACTAACTACCCCTCTATACAAGGTATTAACGCTGTGGCAGCTCCGGGCGATGTTAAAAACGTAGTTGAACCGGGTATTAATGAAAACCCCGATAGAATGTATTTTGAGAAGGCTTTTTACAGTATCGTTAAAGACCGTGGAATACCTGCCCTCGGTGTTTGCGGTACGGAACAGCATATAGCACATTTTGCAGGTGCTCAAATCGTCAATGATGTTGAGCAAAGAACGGGGCATGACCATAATCCTAAATTTGAAGGAAAAAGCTCAGGCGAGGTACATTCGCATGAAATTATCGTAGATAAAGGCTCCATGTTAGCCGGATACCTGCCCAAGGACATAAGAAAATCTTTAAGTAAGGATTCGCCGAACCCAACAATAGCCGTTAACAGCATACATACTCAGGGTGTTTTAATAAGTCCCGAAAATAAGAAAATATTAGACAAGGCAGGATTTGAAATTTCCGCCGCAGAACCAAAAGAAAAAATAGTTGAAGGATACGAATCAAAATATGGAGCTCCTATAATTCAGACGCAGTTCCACCCTGAGTTCGATAACGCACAGTTTGAACGTAATATATTAAAAGGGTTGGCAAAGGCGGCTGAAACTAACTACAACAAGCAAGCGGCAACACAGCAAATACAACAAAAAGGTGAAGGCGTTGCCTCCGGTTTGAGACATGTTAAAGAAAAAGAAACCGGTGAATATAAGCAACAAGAACATGTCGGTGAAATAGTTAAGAAAGAATATTTAAGTAAAAAACTGGACGAAATACTAAAGAACGGCAAAAAAAACGAAGCCCGACAAAAAGTATTTGAGGACAAAGATGCTACGCTTGATAACCTAAAACTCGGTGAAAAATTGCTTAAAGACAGCGAAGAAAAAGGCAAAATAAAAAAAGCAGCTCATAAAAAGACCGGTTCAGTAGAGAAAGTTATATTGAGCAGGCAGAATAAACTTTTAATTTCATAGTCGGAACTTGATATGACAGGTTACCCTGTTAAGACAAAAAGCACTACCGATAACCGTATAATGGCTAGTTTAAAATAAAATACCTGTGCAAATGATTAATTAATTTAGAACCGAATTGATGAACTTTTACACAACTTAAATACTTTTAATCCGATTCCACTTGAAATACCTTAGTAAATTACTATATAATAGTATGTGAGTAACAAACAACTTAAGGAAGGTAACTAAAATGAACTTTAAAAAAATGTCTGAGTTTAACACGCAGAATAACATGAGGACAGTAGGCTCAACTTCTTCTGCGGCATATGATCAGGGATTAAGGTCATATATGCTGAGGATATATAACTATATGGCACTAGCACTTGCGTTAACAGGCGTAACCGCATTTGCGGTAGCTTCAAGTGAGCCTTTGATGAATGCTATATTCGGCAGCGGTCTTAAATGGTTGGTAATGCTTGCTCCGCTTGCTTTTATTCTGGTATTCTCATTCGGTATGAACAAACTGTCATTCGGTACGCTACAAGCACTTTTCTGGGCATTTGCGGCAGTAATGGGAATTTCATATTCCACCATAATGCTGGCTTATACCCCGACAAGCGTAGCTAGGGCTTTCTTTATAACTGCCGCTACATTCGGTTCTATGAGCCTTTACGGCTATACTACCAAGAAAGACCTTTCAGGCTGGGGTTCATTCCTGTTCATGGGTCTGATAGGTATTATTATTGCGTCAGTTGTTAACATATTTATGCAAAGCTCGGCTTTACATTTTGCGGTATCGGTAATCGCCGTATTGATATTCACAGCTTTAACGGCATATGATACGCAAAGACTGAAACATACATACCATCAGGTAGCCGGACATAGTGAAATGATGGGTAAAGTTGCGATATCGGGTGCTTTATCATTGTACCTGAAATTTATCAACATATTTATCCACATTCTACAGTTTGTCGGAGAAAGAAGGTAACAAAAACCTAAATTACAAAAATACTTTAAAAGCCCCGTTATTGACGGGGCTTTTTTTATCATGCCAAACTTGATTAGAAATCCAAGAAAATAGAAACACTATAGAAGCCTCTGCATAATACGTCATTGCCTGAATTTGTGAAACAATTTGTGAAACAAATTATAGGGCGATTCTGGTGAGATTACCCTATAATTGCCTTTGGCAATTCGGGTAATGACGAGTTTTATTTGCATTATGCAGAGGTCTTACTTTGTGTTTTTAACTATCCCTCAAGGGGAGAGTAGTTTTTTACTTTTTATTCTTTATTTTTTGTCACACGGGATAATAACTTATGGTACGGAAGTGATTTTTGAATACGGCTAAACCTCTTTTCCCTTCAATGCCTCGCCTATATACATATCCATTCTTTGTCCGGCAAACTTCTCGGTAGCTTTTTCAAGGGCATCTCTGGCATCATTTACAGCCTCACGATTATCGCCCTTTATAGACTCCAGTAATGCTTTTAATGCATTATCTATCTTTTCTTTTTCATCAATCGCAAGCATATCGCCGTCTTTTTCAAGTGCAGCTTTAACCGATTCTATAGTCCCTTCTGCCTCAACTTTAGCCTCCGCAAGCAACCTTTGTTCCATATCAACTTTAGCATTTGCCATAGAGGCATAAAGCATTTCTTTTATTTCCTCGTCGGTAAGACCGTAGCTTGGTTTAACCTCAACCTGCTGTTCTTCGCCTGTAAATTCTTCTTTTGCACTAACCGTAAGCAAACCGTCTGCATCAACGGTAAAAGTTACCTTAACTCTTGCAGCACCTGCTACCATCGGCGGAATACCTTTTAGTTCAAATTTAGCCAGTGACCTGTTCTGACTTACCATCTCACGCTCACCCTGCACAACATGTATCGGCATACCTGTCTGGTTATCCTTATAAGTGGTAAATTCCTGAGCTTTTGCAACAGGTATCGGGGTATTCCTGTGGATTATCTTCTCGACTATTCCGCCCATAGTTTCAATACCGAGCGATAACGGCAGAACATCAAGCAGCAGGTTATCCGAACCTTTAGTAAGCCCTTCCGCCTGTAATGCCGCACCGCATGCAACCACCTCGTCGGGATTGATATCGGCAAGCGGTGTTTTACCGAAATATTCCCCTATTTTTTCCCTGATAAGAGGCACTCTTGTAGAACCACCCACCAGTACAACACCGTCAATATCTTTTCGGGTCAGTCCCGCATCGTCCAGTGCCAGCTTACAAAGCTCAATAGTAGCATCGGCATAAGGCATTGCCACACGTTCAAATTCACTTTTAGAAATTTGTGCTTCAAACTTATCCCCTTCAATTTCAATATTGAATTTACCATCGCTATCATCGCTCAAATGCTCTTTGGCAGTTCTGGCAACTTTCAATATCTTTCTGAGTTCCTCGGGTTTTAGCTCCGTAGCCTTATCGGTTTTTGCTTTATACTGCCAAAGGAATATTTCGGCTATTTCCCTGTCAAAATCATCACCGCCTATCGCCGTACTACCTCCTGTTGATAGCACTTGAAACACCCCTTTTTCCATTTTTAAAACGGTAATGTCAAACGTTCCGCCGCCTAAGTCATATATAGCGTAAGTACCCTCCGCCTGCTTATCAAGCCCATAGGCAAGTGCTGCGGCAGTAGGTTCATTTATGAGCCTTAACACCTGCAATCCCGCCAGCTTAGCGGCATCTTTGGTGGCGGCTCTGGCAGAATCATCAAAATATGCAGGCACTGTGATAACAGCCTTGCTCACATCTTTTCCAAGTGCATTTCTGGCTATTTTTTTTAGACTTTTTAAAATTTCAGCCGATATCTCTACAGGGGTTAACTCTTTCTCACCCACACGGATACGCACCATTCCCTCACCTTGCACCACTTCAAAAGGCAGTGTGTTCGAGGTTTTTTTTAAATCTTCCGACCCACGCCCCATCAATCTTTTTATGGAGCTTATTATTTGCCCTTCTTCGGTATTATCAATATATCCTGTAACAACTTTTCCGGCTGCCAAATATTGCACCACCGAAGGGTGTATCTTATTACCGTTATCATCTGCGATTACCTGCGGTTTTTGACCGTCCGATACGGCTACCAGTGAATTGGTAGTACCCAAATCTATACCGATAGCGATATCATCATCGCTTTCATGCGGATTTGGAGTCTGTCCCGGTTCGTGGATTTGTAGTAATGTCATTTTATTTCCTTTTGTTCCTACTTCAAGAAGCCAGCTTTACACTTTTCTTCTTTATCTCTTCAATATATTTTTCCATATATCTAAGTTTTATGGTACTTTGTGCAGCCTTATCCAATTGTCTGTTCACGAAATATTTTTTTATATCATCAATCGTCGCCATTCTTTCATCTATGGCATTTACCATAAACTTCCTTATCCGGTCGGAATTAGTCGCATTTTCAAGTTCTTCACGCATTTGTAAAGATTCCATAAGCATTTCCTGCGAGGGCTTAACACTGCTAGAATTATCCTGATTAACAATAATACCTTCTAGTTTTAATAGATACTCGGCACGTTTCAGTGGTGACTTCAATGTTTCATATGCGTTATTTAAGTCTACGGCATGACCCATGGAGTATTTTTTTTCCTGTTCGCTTTTCCTGATAAATATGTCAGGGTGTAGCATGCGTTGTTTTGAATAATATGCCAGCTCAAGTATTTTTTCACCAACTTCAAACGAACGGCTTACATCAAGACGTGTGAAGTGGTCTACATCGGACGTAGGCTGAACAGTCTTGCAGGCAGGGCAGAACATTCCCCCTTTTCTCACTTCATTTTCACATTTCCAGCATTTAGTCATTTTAACATTTTATCTGAATTTTCACGGGCAAATGTTTCAGCCTCTTTTATATTCCGGTCAGATTCTGAAACAAGTTCAGAATGACATATATGCGTAAATTAAATTCAAATTTACCATAGAAACCTCTGCAAAAGTCCTAAAAAACTACTCTCCCCTTGAGGGAGAGTTAAAACACGATAGTGTTTTGTGAGGGGTTTTTGTACTTACAACTATTTGTTTTACCGCAAGTCATCGCCCCCTCCCTAACCCTCCCCCGCAAGCGGGTGAGGGAACTTTTTAAGCCATATACCGACAAAAACACCCCTTTTGCAGAGCCTTCTATAAATGAGATTATCATTAAACGTGGAAGCTTTCACCACATCCACATCTGCCTTTCTCATTAGGATTCATGAATATAAAGCCTGACTTCATTTTTTCCTCTACATAGTCCATGTTAGTACCTATAAGGTACATAACCGCTTTGGGGTCTATGATAACTTTAAATTCCTCACGGTCAGAGTCAGGGTAAGGCACTACCTCATCGAACTTTTCTATCTCATCGGCATATTCTATCGTATAAGAAAGCCCTGAACATCCACCCGAACGCACACCAACCTTTATGCCCGCAGAAGGCTTGCCTCTTTTTTCAAGAAGTGCCTTTATACGGACTGCCGCATTATCGGTAATGTTGATAGGTGGTGGTAAAGCCATACTCTTAGTTTAATAGTATAATTAAGTAAAACCGTATAACAGAAAAGCATATTAATATTAAACTTTTCTACCGTTATACTATTTTACTATTACGCTACTCCTCCATTATTTTTCTTATAATCCTCAATAGCCGCCTTAATAGCGTCCTCAGCCAGAACCGAACAGTGTATCTTAACCGGAGGCAATGAAAGCTCGCCGGCTATTTGGGTGTTCTTAATCTGCTGTGCTTCGTCTAGTTTTTTGCCTTTTACCATTTCGGTAATAAGCGAAGATGAGGCAATAGCAGAGCCACAGCCGAATGTTTTAAACTTAGCGTCTTCTATTACACCGTCTTTAACTTTTATCTGTAGTTTCATTACGTCACCACAAGCAGGAGCACCGACTAAGCCCGTACCCACTCCTTCCTCGCTCTTGTCGAACGAACCGACATTACGCGGGTTATCATAATGATCTATAACTTTCTCACTATACGCCATTTTTAGTTCTCCTTAATTTATAGAGTCTAATAATCTTAGACCCTAAGTTAATTATACCATATTTTTAGTGTTAAGTGTTACAAAGCTATAGTAATTTTACTATCTAATTACGTCATCGCCCGAGTTTCCGTAGGAAACTATAGGGCGATATCATGAGATTACCCTATAATTTGCTTCGCAAATTCGGGTAATGACGTGTGTAATTATATACTTAATTTACTACAAACACCATCACTTAACACCGACACTATTAATGTGCCGACCACTCAATCTTACTTATATCAATACCGTCTTGTGCCATCTCCCACAGCGGACTCATATCACGCAATCTATCTATAGCACCGGTTACCTTTTCAATAGCAAAATCAACTTCTTCCTCGGTTGTGAATCTGCCTATACCGAACCTTATCGAAGTGTGTGCCAAATCCTCACCCACACCGATAGCCCTTAAAACATAAGAAGGCTCTAAGCTTGCCGAAGTACACGCAGAACCCGAACTTACCGCCAAATCTTTAATAGACATTATCATCGACTCACCTTCTATATAAGCAAAGCTTAAATTAAGGTTTGTCTTGATACGTTTTTCGGCATGACCGTTTAAGTACACGTCCTTTATATTAGAAACCAGTGAGTTATATAACTTGTCATAAAGCTTAGCTATACGCTCATTCTCCGCACCCATTTCAAGGCGTGCTATTTCAGCCGCCTTGCCAAGTCCTACAACCATAGGCACAGGCAGTGTTCCCGAACGAAAGCCCCTTTCCTGACCGCCACCGTTTATCAGCGGTACAAGCCTAACCCTCGGACGGCGGCGTACAAATAACGCACCCACACCTTTAGGACCGTATATCTTATGTCCGGATATACTCATAAGGTCAATGTTCATTTCCTCAACATTAAGCGGAATCTTACCGAATGCCTGTGCGGCATCTGTGTGGAAGAACACGCCACGCTCACGGCATATTGCACCTATTTCCTTTATAGGCTGTATAACACCTATTTCGTTATTTACCGCCATAATGGACACAATCGCCGTTTTGTCGGTTATAGCTTTTTTTAGCTTCTCAAGGTCGATTATACCTTCATTATCCACCGGCAGATATGTAACCTCCATGCCCTCACGCTCAAGGTGACGGCAGGTATCTATTACACATTTATGCTCGGTCGTGCAGGTTATTATATGGTTCTTTTTAGCACCGTAAAATTTAGCGATACCTTTTAATGCCATATTATTTGATTCGGTCGCACCCGATGTAAATATAATCTCTTTAGGGTTTGCACCTATCAGGTCGGCAACCTGTTCACGTGCTTTTTCACATGCGGCTTCAGCTTCCCAGCCATATTTATGCCCGCGTGAGTGAGGATTACCGAATTTTTCCACAAAATAAGGTATCATCTCCTCGAAAACACGAGGATCCATCGGCGTAGTAGCCTGATAGTCCATATAGACAGGTAATTTTAAATTTTGGTTTATATTTGTCATATTTATTTTCCTATTTTTAACTCTATTTAAGCCACCTTTTCCTCTTTACTCCTTATATTATTGTAAAGCTCTTTCCAGACCCTTACAAAACTATTTATATCGGCGGCAGTGTTGTGCTTACCTAAGCTTACCCTGATAGCACATTTTGCTATTTTATCGTTTACACCCATAGCTTTTAACACATGTGAAGGCTCAACCTTGCCCGAAGAACAGGCAGAACCCGCACTTACTGCTATATCATGCATATCAAAATGTATAAGCTGTGTTTCACTCAAAACATCAGGCATTGCTATAAAGCTGGTATTGGGCAGGCGTTTTTGTTCCCGGCCGAATATAACACATTCGGGAACCGCAGCTTTTATCTCCGATTCCAAACCGTCACGCAGCATTTTTATGCCTTCATCTACTTCGGATATTTCAACTGCTTTACCGAACCCGTGAATAGATGCGATATTTTCAGTTCCGCCTCTCATATTATGTTCCTGACCGCCTCCTATTATTTGCGGAACAAGCTGGATATCCTTTTTCACTACCAGTGCGGCAACCCCGTGAGGTCCTCCTAACTTATGGGCGGATATAGTCAGCATATCGACCCCCAGCTTTTTTATATCAACATCTATCTTACCGCAACATTGCACCGCATCGGTGTGTACTATAGCTCCCCATTTTTTAGAAACCTCAACCACTTCTTTCATAGGCTGGATTATACCTGTTTCATTATTGGCAAGCATTACCGAAACAAGCGACTTACCCCTATGTATGGTAAGCAGTTTTTCCAGATTCTCTATATTAACAGTCCCGTCTTGCTTTACAGGCACAACTATCCTGTCAGGCTTCTTGCATACGTTCAATACCGAAGGATGCTCTATTTCCGATACAAAAAGATTTTGTCCTTCAAAACCTTTTAACGCCAGATTATTTGCCTCGGTTCCCGATGAGGTAAAAATTACATTATAATCACTTCCCGCACCTACGAAATCAGCCACTTTGCGTCTGGCATTTTCAACTATCGACCTTGCCACCCTGCCCATCTTATGCGTAGAAGATGCATTAAGGGGACGACCAAGCACCTCTATCATAGCATCTGCAACTTTAGCTTCCATCGCAGTTGTGGAGTTATTGTCCAAATATATATTATGCATTTATGTTCTCCGGTTTTTTCTCGGTCGGAAAACTTACCAACAAAACTTTACGTTTGCAAACATCATCTAAAGAAATGGAGCTTAAATATTCATTTATTTTTTTACCCAATCCTTCCCATAAGTCATGAGTGATACATTTAGCTTTGGTTTTAGAGCAGCCCCCTTCGGAATTGTCGGAACAGCGAGTCATTTTTATCGACTCATCAACGGCAGCAACAATAAGTGCGATATTCATGTCTTTTATATCCATTGCAGGCATGTAGCCGCCGCCCGGCCCTCTTACCGACCTTACTACTCCCGCTCTTCTCAGACGCATAAATATCTGCTCAAGATAGTTAAGAGCTATATCCTGACGTACCGAAATATCAGACAGAGAAACAGGTTTACCGTCCGCATTCATAGCAAGATCTACCATCGCCATCACCGCATATCTGCCTTTTGTCGTCAAATTCATTTAAAACCTCTACCGCAAGAATCCGTCAACATCACAAAATCCTTGCATTTTTTATATATTCTTATATAAGTACTGAGCTTAAATTATATACTAATACAGAGTATTTTTACAATGCCTTACTAATTTAGTCAAGTATTATCTTGGCAAAAATATTTTGGCTATAATAAATTATGCTTTTTGTCATGCCGAATTTATTTCAGCATCTATTAAATAAAAAGAAGACAGATAAATATTTATTTAAAATACAAACTTAAACTTAGGAACATTAATGCCGGAAGTAATCATCAACGGTCCTGAGGGACGCATAGAAGCCCGTTATCACCAGTCAAAAGAAAAGAATGCACCGGTTGCCATCGTATTGCACCCACATCCGCAACATGGCGGAACTATGAATAATAAGGTTGCTTATAATATATATCACGCTTTTGCCCGTAACGGTTTTTCCGTGGCACGCTTTAACTTCAGGGGAGTAGGTCGTTCACAAGGGATATATGATGAGGGTATAGGTGAATTAGCCGATGCTGCAACCGTTCTTGACTGGCTTCAGTTAAACAACACTAACGCTTCTACATATTGGATGGGAGGTTTTTCATTCGGTTCATGGGTAGGTATGCAGCTATTAATGCGTCGCCCTGAAATTGAAGGCTTCATTGCCGTATCGCCTCCTGCGGGGAGTTATGATTTTAATTTCCTTTCGCCTTGCCCTGCCCATGGCTTGATAATTCAGGGTGATGAAGATAGCATAGTAAATGAATCAGATGTTTCCAAGCTTGCCGATAAGCTTGCAAAACAGAAAAATGCAGGTATTGATTACAGGGTTATATTAGGTGCAGACCATTTTTTCCGCACCAAAATGGATGACCTGAATTCACATCTTGATGATTATTTACAAAACCGTTTGAAGACGGACGCAAGAAAACCTAAGAAGGTAAAACCTGACCGCAGACGCCGTCAGCAATCACCCGGCGGCAATAACGACACTATGCCGGTGATGTAATTATGCATTTGCTTGTAGGTCTTGGAAATCCCGGTAAAGATTACGAGAAAACAAGGCATAATGTAGGCTTCATGGTAATTGACAGGCTGGTTGACAGCTATTGCTTTTCCACACCCAAAACAAAATTTCACGGCACTTTAAGCGAAGGCTTGATAGAAGGGGAAAAAGTGCTTGCAGCAAAGCCTAACACCTTTATGAACAGGTCGGGATTGTGTGTTGGGGAGATAGTAAAATTCTACAAAATACCGTTAGAGAATATAATAGTATTCCATGATGAAATTGATCTGGTATTTAGCAAATTAAGGGTTAAAATAGGCGGTGGGCATGGAGGACATAACGGTCTTCGTGACATAGACGCTAAAATAGGCAAGGACTATAAACGCATCCGCATCGGTGTCGGACATCCGGGCGATAAGGACAAGGTATCCGGCTATGTACTCAACAATTTTTCAAAAGATGAGCAGCCGACCGTAGAAAAATTAATAGACAATATTTGTTCTAATATGCCTTTGTTATTAAAAAGTGACGACAGCCTGTTTATGACAAGGATAAGTGAATCTTCTTAAATTTATCTTCCTCCCCTGCTCGGCGGTTTGGGAGCTGATTTAGCATTTTCCTGCTTAGTCTGCTCAGCCTCATCAACCCACTTTGTGGCTCTCTTCTGCCCCTCGGTTTCGCTTTTTCCGTCTTTTGCCTTCTTTAAGCTATATTTTGCATTTTTAAATTCATCGCTATTAAGTAAATCATCAATTTGCTTTTTCTGAAAAGGAGCTTCTTTTTCTGCAAAAGGCTTTCTTGTCGGTCTGCTTGGTTGTGCATCATTGGATCTTGCCTCCCTTGAGGGTGCATAATCGTGGCTTTCCTCCCATCTGCTTGGTATTGAGGGTGCATCGGTTGATTTTGGTTGAGTTGGAGAATCTATATCTTTTGCAGAATCACTACTATCGTTGATACGTGGTGGTGATGAACTTCTCCTAGGAATGCTAAATGCCTTATCAGCTTGATTCGAAGCCATATTTTTGAACCCACCATCCATTGAACTTTGATTTTTAGGTTCTTTATCTTGCTCATCTTCAGATAAAGGTAGTCTCAAACCAGAGTTCTTTAATGCATTTAAAATTTTAGTTCTATTGTCATCTTTTGCCTTATCATTTGTTGGTGTATAGCACCTTAAGGTAAGGTATTTACATTTAATTTTAGAGCGGCATAAATATTAGAGATTAAATTTTTATATTTGAATTTTTTTGACCTTAGTCTTTTCTTGGTTATTGCCCAGTAATTTTCAATAGGGTTAAAATCCGGGGAATAAGGAGGCAGATAAAGCAATCTGCAACCTGCCCCTTCAATCAAATTTCTTGTTTTTTCTGACTTATGGAACGAAGCGTTGTCCATAATCACGGTTTGTCCCGTCTTAAGTTCTGGAATCAGGCTGCTTTCCAGCCATTTGTTAAAGGTTTCAGTATTCGTATTTCCCTTGAAAACAAAAGGTGCTTTGATGTTTTTCTCGCAAAGTGCGGCAATAATGCTATACCGTTCTTTTTTGCCGCCGATAATATCCCCAAATGCTCTTTTCCCCTTGAAACTTCTTGCATATTTGCGATAATTATTGTTATCGATACCGCTTTCGTCAAGGTATACCCTATTGGAAATTTCGATGCTATCGACTTCCAAAAAGAATTCTTCACGCTTTTTTTCGTTCCGTTCCTTGTAAAGCGTGGTTTTTTTTACGAGTAATACCAAACCGTTTCAACGCAGCATGTACTGCAACGTAGCTGACATCAAAATGCTCCGCTATCTCATGGAGATAAGCATCAGGTTGTGAATTAAGGACAAAAACAAGGCGTTCTTTACTGATCTTCGAACGATTGCCTTTAGCCTTGCGAGGGGATAAGTCGCCGCTATCATCGTAGCTAAGCCACTTGTCGATCGTCGGGCGGCTTACTTGAAAAACTGAAGACGCAGATATTTTGCTCCCTCCTTCTTTTATGTAAGTCACAACACGCAACCTTAAATCTAATGAGTAGGATTTCGACATAATATAGCAATATGTAGAAATCTATAATATTGTAAATAATTTATCTTAAATTGCTATAGTAACAGTTGAAACCTCAAAATTTCTGCTCTCCTTACCCTCACCTTCACTTTTCTTCAAATTATCAAACGGGCTATCTATATTAAAAATCTGTAACTCGGAACTTTTACTATATTTTAGTCCTCGCTTATCTTTTCTTGGCTGAGGTGTTTTCGGCTCATCATCAAAGAAACTCTCATCACTTTTAGACTTTGCAAGATTCCTTCTTGCCATTTTACTTTTATCACCTTTTAATTCGCTTTCACGATTTGCCTTGTTACTAACTTTTTCCGCTGCTTTTATTGAAGTATTAGTAACTTTTTCACCTATAAGTTCCGCTATATCTAAACTACTATCATCTTGTAGGGCTTTTTTTACATTTTCTTGCCTGCGTTTCTCAGTTTTGGACAGAGCTGTTTCTTCACCTTTATTCTTTATTATAGGTTTCTTTGATGACTTATCATTTTCCATAAATTACCCTTTGATATAATTTTGTACTTTTATAGCAACCACTCAAAGTAATAATTATATTACACAATTTATTAAAAAATGATTAATTCTATAAGGCTTTCCTGAAAAAGATGATTTTGAAGCAATGTTCTCTATGAAATCTTCTGCTGTTTTGGCGTATTTAGTGCCTTTTCGCAGCTTAATCTCTAGATGCAGCCTATTTACCTCTATATTCTGAGCCGTTACTTACAAAAATAGAGCGGCTTTCCTCAATTCTTTCCGGCAAATATTGGATTTTTTTCTGCTCGGTCGAAGGAGAATCGTTACCTTCGGCAAATAACATTATCGGTATAACTACCAATATAAAAATAATTACCGGATATTTCAGAAGATATAACATTTTGTTACCTTCTTTTCCTAATCATCACCAACTTTCAAAGCGGCAATAAAGGCACTTTGCGGTATTTCTACGTTGCCTATGCTACGCATTTTCTTTTTACCCTTCTTCTGCTTTTCAAGGAGTTTACGTTTACGGGTAATATCACCGCCATAACATTTTGCGGTAACGTCCTTACGCATAGCACTTACGCTTTCACGGGCTATGATTTTGCCCCCGATAGCAGCTTGCACGGCAATTTTGAACATTTGCCTGGGTATCAGGTCTTTTAAACGCTTACAAAGCTCACGCCCTCTTGATTCGGCACGGCTGCGGTGTGTCATAAGGGCAAGTGCGTCTACGGGTTCTCCGTTTACCATTATATTTACCTTAACTAAATCACCCTCCTGATAATCATCAACGTGCCATTCAAAGCTTGCATAACCCTTGCTACATGATTTGAGCCTATCGTAAAAATCATAGACAATCTCATTTAACGGCAGTTTATATATCAGCATGGCACGATTTCCCGCATGGGACATATCTTTTTGCGTACCTCTTTTTTCCGTACAAAGGCTAAGTACGTTCCCCAGATACTCATCGGGAACCATTATAGTAGCTTCAATCCACGGCTCCTCAATATGGTCTATCTTGGTAGGGTCGGGCATATCGGCAGGATTATGCATATCTACAACCGAACCGTCTTTCATATGGAGTTTATACACCACGCTTGGGGCTGTTGTGATAAGGTCAAGGTCAAATTCCCTGTCAAGACGTTCCTGTATTATCTCAAGGTGCAGAAGACCTAAGAATCCGCATCTAAAACCCAAACCCAACGCACCTGACGTTTCCATTTCATATTCGAAGCTGGCATCATTCAGGCGAAGTTTGCCCAGTGAATCTTTCAAATGGTCAAAATCCGATGCATCAACAGGGAACAATCCGCAGAAAACCACAGGCAGGTTAGGTTTAAATCCGGCAAGCATCTGCTCACATGGCTGTTTATCATCTGTGATGGTATCACCCACCTTGCAATCCGCCACCTGTTTAATGGAAGCGGTAAAAAACCCCATCTGTCCCGCACTTAAAACGCCCGTCATCACCTTTTTAGGCGTGAAATAACCTACATTATCAACGGTATATGCTGCTTTTGCACGCATCATTTTTATTTTCTGACCTTTTTTTATCTCGCCGTCAATCACCCTGATAAGAATAACCACCCCCAGATACGAGTCATACCAGCTATCTACCAGCAGTGCTTTCAAAGGAGCTTCTATTTCTCCGTCGGGAGCAGGCAGCCTTTGTACTAAAGCTTCCAGAACTTCTTTTATCCCCTGCCCTGTTTTAGCTGATGTAGCGATAGCACCCGATGCGTCCAGCCCTATAACTTCCTCTATCTGATTGATTACCCTGTCAGGCTCGGCAGACGGCAGGTCGATTTTATTAAGTATGGGTATTATTTCATGGTTATTATCTATTGCCTGATATACGTTTGCCAGTGTTTGTGCCTCCACCCCTTGCGATGCGTCCACCACCAGTAACGACCCCTCACATGCCGCAAGTGAACGGCTCACTTCATAAGCGAAGTCCACATGTCCGGGTGTATCCATCAGGTTCAGTATATAAGTATTGCCGTCCTGAGCTTTATAATCAAGCCTTACAGTCTGTGCTTTAATAGTGATACCGCGTTCCTGCTCAATATCCATACTATCTAAGACCTGCTTTCTCATCTCACGCTCTTCGAGACCTCCGCATTCCTGAATAAGCCTGTCGGCAAGAGTAGATTTGCCGTGGTCGATATGAGCGATAATCGCAAAATTTCTTATATTGGATAATTTGGACATAGGTTTTTGTATTATATAAATTACTTTCTTCAGTGCCACCCCGAACTAGTTTCAGGGTCTATTATTGTTATAATGAGATGCTAAAATAAATTCGCCCATGACAATAACAGACTATATATCAAATGTTACGATATCGGGCAAGGATATAATATTCATCGCATACCAAATGAAGGAATTAATGTTATTTTAATCATTTTAAAATAACATCTTAAATTACTTTATGTTAGAAGATAGATAAATATGGAAACTTTAAGACAAGAGATACTAGAAACATATAAAGAAAAGGCTAACCTACTAAAGTGGAAAATCATTTCTATTACAGCTTTAGGCTCTATTACTTTTGGAATTGGAGTAAATACAGGATCGGAGAAATCGGAAATTTTTCAATCACTACCAATAATCGGTATAATTATGATACCTTTTATTAATATATGTTTTGACTTGTTATGGTATCACTCAACTTTAAAAGTTTTTATGATTGGTAGCTTTCTAAAAAATCACGAAGTAAAAGGGTGCAAAGATATACAAGAATACGAAAAACACTGCCAAGAGAAAAGATATGTATTTGCATTAGAAGACTGTTCAGTGCTTTTTTCAAGTTTGTTTATATCATGTATTATGATATTTCACACACCAATTCTTCAAAATAATGATAAATTAGAAAAATACATCTTTTTAGCTGGTCTTTTTGGTCTTTTCTCATCCGTTATATGCTACTGGTTTTATTCGTACCTCAAAGAAGAGATAAACAATAATGAAAGCAAAACGCATGATAAAGAAAAAGAAATTATATTTGCTGTTATATTAATTTTATTAGGACTATTTTTGATTATTACCCCCTAAGCTCACCACCTGCCTGTGAAACAACTTCAATAACCTTTTTGCTTACACCTTCAATCTCATCTTCTGTCAAAGTATGGTCGGCAGCCTGTATCTTTACCGAGAAGGCTATGGATTTTTTATTTTCAGCGACACCTTTTCCCTGATAAACGTCGAATAGGGAAACTTCCCTTATAAGCTTCTTATCGCACCTTCTGACCGATTGCAGTATATCACCGACTGCAATATCAGCATCTATCAAAAATGCAAAATCACGGTTTGAGCTTTGATATTCGGATACTTCAAGTTTAGTGCGTGATTTTCCTTTATTCTTAACATCAGGCAGGTTATCAAAGAAAATCTCGAAGCCTACGGCGGGGACTTTCACATCCAGTACCGTCAATATTTTCGGATGTATCTCACCAAAAACGCCCAATATTGCCTTGCCAAGTCTGAAAACACCGCTTCTACCCGGATGATAGTAACTTGCGGCATCAGTGGTTATCCTTAAATTATCAACAGGTACTCCGGCGGTTTCCAACGCCGCCAAACAATCGGCTTTTGCGTCGAACACATCAACCTCCCTTGACGTGCCGTAAATATCTTTTGCCGAAGTCCTGCCCGAACGCACTGCTGATGCTACCTGTCTTTGCCCTTTTGGAGTTGTATTTTCAAATATCAAGCCTATCTCGAAAAATGACAGGTTCTCATGACCCCTATCATTATTTCTTGCCACGGCATCAAGAAGGTTAGGCAATATACTCGGACGCATTACGTCCAAATCACTGCTTATAGGGTTCAAGAGTTTTAGCTCGTCACTATCTGCCCCGAATAATTTCGCTTTAGCCGACTTCATGAAAGACCATGTTATAGCCTCGGTCACTCCCCTTGCCGCAAGCGTTCTTCTAACATCGGAAACACGCTGCTGGCGTGGGCTGAGCACAGCTTCAAAGCCCTTATTATCATTTGGTAGTTCAAGTGTAGGGATTTTATCATAGCCGTAGATACGTACTATCTCTTCAACTATATCTGATTTTCCGTCAATATCGCTACGCCATGAAGGTATGGATATTTTGTTACCGTTAACCGCAAAACCTAACGCCTCTAATATGGCTACACACTCTTTTTCACTAACGTCAATTCCACCACGCTGTTTGACATATTTAAAATCAAATTCAATTTCACGCTGCCATTTTGGTTCACCACCTGCTACAACAGGCTCACTTGCCTCACCGCCACATATATCTAGAATCATCTTTGTGGCTATCTCCACCGCCTTTTTCACAAAGGCAGGGTCAACGGTTCTTTCAAACCTGTAACGTGAATCTGTGATTATATCAAGCTTACGACCGGTAGATGCAACAGATATGGGGTTAAACAAAGCTACCTCTAAAAACACTTCCGTAGTATTTTCATCGCAACCACTTTCCGTTCCGCCTATAACTCCGCCAATAGCCTGTACTTTTTCATCATCTGAGTCAGCTACAACCGTCATTTCGGAGTCTAGAAAATACTCTTTATCATCTAATGCAACTATTTTCTCCCCCTCAGTAGCATAACGCACATGAAGATTGCCTTTTATTTTTTTTGCATCATATACATGTAGCGGTCTACCAAACTCAAAAGCGATATAATTTGTAATATCGACCAGTGCAGATATAGGACGAAGCCCGATAGCCGTTAACCTGCTTTTTAACCAATCGGGTGATTCACCGTTTTTAACACCCTTAAAATAACGCCCTGCGAACATCGGGCATTCTATTTCATTGTCTATTATAATTTTAATTTTAGATTTAAACTCGCCTTTTATATTATCTACCTGCAACTCTTTTAATTCGCCCAGACCTGCCGCAGCCAAATCTCTTGCTATACCGTAAACGCCCAGACAATCACCCCTGTTCGGTGTTATGGCTATCTCTATAACAGGGTCACTCAAGCCTGCCACATCGGCATATTTTCGGGCTATATTATCATTGCTTGCAGGCATCTCGATAATCCCCGAATGGTCATCACCCAATCCCAGTTCCGCCGCCGAGCATAACATACCGTTACTTTCAACACCCCTTATCTTGGAAGCTTTTATTTTCATACCGTTAGTCGGTATAACACTGCCCACAGGAGCCAGAACAACATTGATACCCGCCCTTGCATTTGCTGCACCGCACACAATCTGTAATTCCTCGTCACCGCTATTTACTTTACAGACCTGCAATTTATCGGCATCAGGGTGCGGCTTCGCCTCTAATATCTGTGCTATCTTAAAATCAGCCAGCTCTTTTGACTTATCGGTAACTTCTTCCACCTCAAGCCCGATAGCCGTAAGCTTTTCAACTATTTCTTCCAATGAGGCATTTGTTTGTAAATGTTCTTTTAACCAGTTTAATGTGAATTTCATTTTTAATCTTTACTAATATTAATTAATCAATAACCGTAATCCCTCGGATTTTATTGGTAAAATACTACAAACCACCAACCTGACTCGGCTTGTGCAATGCTCCGAATCCATAATGTTCCAGCCATTTTATATCACAGTCGAAGAAGTTCCTCAAATCAGGAGTGCCGTATTTCAGCATGGCAAGTCGTTCTATGCCAAGACCGAAAGCAAACCCCTGATATTCGGTAGGATTAATACCGACATTCCTAAGCACATTCGGGTGTACCATTCCGCAGCCAAGTATTTCAAGCCAGTCATCGCCCGTGCCTATCTTTAACTCACCTTCTTTACGGCTACACCCTATATCCACCTCGGCAGAAGGCTCGGTAAAAGGAAAGAAAGACGGACGAAAACGCAGCGGCACATCATCTAGTTCAAAAAACGCTTTTAAGAAATTATGCAGGCAGCCTTTTAGGTGTCCCATATTAACATCTTTGTCTATATATAGCCCTTCAATCTGGTGAAACATCGGGGTATGCGTCATGTCATAATCACTTCTATAGACTCTTCCCGGTGCTATGAATTTGAACGGAGGCTTGCCGTTTTCCATGTGCCTTATCTGTACCGATGATGTATGCGTTCTCAATACAAGCTTGTCGCCGTTTTCATTAGCAGGCATGTAAAAAGTATCCTGCATCTGGCGTGCGGGGTGGTTCTCAGGAATATTAAGAGCCGTGAAGTTATGAAAATCATCTTCTATCTCAGGACCTTCCTCTATATTGAATCCCATGTCGGCAAAAATAGCCACACACTCATCTATCACCTGTGATATAGGGTGTATCTGCCCCTTACTTTCAGGTCTGACAGGTAATGTAACATCTACCTTTTCTGTAGACAGGCGATTATCCAGCTCCAGTGCTTCGAGTTCAAATTTTTTAACATCAATCGCCTCACTGACCGCAACCTTAACCAGATTTACTTCCTGTCCGAACGCTTTACGTTCCTCGGGCGGCAATTTCCCCAGTTTTTGTAACTGCTGAGAAATAACACCTTTTTTGCCTAGCTGCTCAACCCTGACATGCTCCAGCTCTTTTATCGAAGCGGCATTAGCCACCGATTCTATTGCCTGATGTTGGATATTTTCCAGTTCACTCATTTTTAATCCTTTTATAATTACTAGCGGTCAATTTGTCGCCAATCTGTATATAGTAAATGTGAATTTATAATCCTTTAAATTAACTTCCACCTATTAATGTCATCCCCGCCTAAGTGCGGGGATCTTCTATAAACTGCACAAGATCCCCCTATAATTTTCTACGAAAATTCACAGGGATGACAGCCTATGGTAAGGAAGTTATTTTAAATAACTATAATTAAAAATCTTCAATAGTAATTATTATTAAACTGAACTCTAACCACTATTCACTAACCACTAAAAAGGGCGAAACAGTTTTAACACCACTTCGCCCTTTTTTCAATTTGTATATTGCCGATTATTAAGTTTAAGCGGCTTTGCTATTTTTTTCTAAGGCTTTAGCGGCTTTTTCAGCAATAGCCTTAAAACCTGCCTCGTCAGTTATTGCGATATCAGACAGAACTTTACGGTCAAGCTCTATACCGGCAAGTTTAAGACCGCTTATCAGTTTAGAATAAGTAAGTCCGTTCAATCTTGCAGCGGCATTAATACGCTGTATCCATAGTTTTCTGAAGTCACGTTTTTTGTTGCGACGGTCACGATATGCATATTGCAGACCTTTTTCCACCTTTTCAACGGCAACACGGAAACAGGTTCTATTACGACCCTGATAACCTTTTGCCATCTTTAATATTTTCTTGTGACGTTTTTTATTTACGGTTCCGTTTTTTGCTAATGGCATTTTATTTCTCCCTTATTTTCTAATGAACAGTTTAATGATACGCTCATCGGCTTTACAAAGGACAGCCATAGCACGTGAATTTCTGATAAACTTCTTGGAACGCTTAACCATACCGTGTTTTTTACCGGCAGGTTTATGTTTTACTTTTCCAGAAGCGGTAAACTTGAAGCGTTTTTTAACGCTGCTTTTAGTTTTTAGTTTAGGCATTTTTATCTCCATTTATAAATGGGTTAATATTTTGAGCCTGAAGGCATGCCATGTTCGCCAAGCAGTACTCTTAATCTGTAAAAAGAGGGCATTTATATACTAATTATTATGTTTTGCAAGGGTTTTCGTACAAGAAAGGATGGGGAATATTCAATAAATGTATATTTAGTACAAATCGCACTATAAGAGAAACGTCATTACCCTCCCCCAAAAAGGGAGAGGGTACAAAAAGGACTTAAATTCGCACTTTATAACCTTTTATAGCTAAGATGCCAAAGCTTTACGAGGGTCGGTATTGTCAAGTATATGCCCGAACTCGGCTGCACTTTCTGTTTTCCACAGCATCGCCCCGAAGGTGATAATGCCGGTAATATTTTCTTTTTTATCTTTAACCAGAAGGCGATTGATTTCATGGTCACGCATTGTCTGTGCCGCTTTATCAAGCTTATCCTCCTCGTATATGTAATATACCTCTTTGGTCATAGCATCTTTTACTTTGGTTTTTTCGGGGTTCTCACCTTTGGCAAGCACACGAATAACAATATCGCGGTCTGTTATTACACCCGTGCAATGCTCTTTATCATCTCCTACGAGTAATATACCGCATTCGATTCCTGCCATTTTCTGTGCTGCCTGATTGACGCTATCATCAGGGCTTATAAAAAACGGCTCTTTGGTCATAATATCTTTAACAATCATGGCTTTTATCCTGTATTAAATTTGTTTATGGGCGTAATGTAAGGCTTTATGAAGGTTATTCTTTGCCGAAGAACACTTGTCCGCTTAAAGCATCGACCATCACTTCTTTTTCCTTACCTTTGTCAATGAAACTTATTTCGTAAACGAATTTTCCATCTTCTTTTTCCAATTGAGCACCTATAACAGTACCGTCTTGTTGATCTTTAGCATTTGTGATAGCATCGTTCATATTGACTTTAATGGTTGCAAGCTGCTCGTCACTGAAGTCGTTCCAATTAAACATTTTAGCCACATCGTTCATATCTGCCATAGCAGATTGACCGGTACATCCTACTGTTCCGACTATTACAGTTGTCATCAGTAATTTTTTAAGGTTATTGTTCATGATTTATCTCCTCGTTGATTAATTAGTCGGCGATACGCCATACTACTAATTAAGTATATTATACTCATTTTAGGAAAGCTGTTTGATTGCAGTCAAACGCGTGTAATTTTTTATAAAGATTAATTGGTTAGCGTTTATAGTACCTTTTGACCACTTAATCATATTAGGCTGAAATCTAATGTTTTTGACCGACTAAATAGTTAGCCTTATAATCTACCAACGCCTTTCTTAAGCCTCGTCTTTGCTGTAGCTGTTTGCGATAATCGGTGCCTTCGGGCAGCCCCACCGGACTCTCATCTGCAATACGCAGGTTATCCTTTATCGATTCATAAGATTCCGCTATTAGATGGTTAATAACTTTTTTATATAGTTGTAGTGTCATGGTATCTGACGTTTGGGAACATTCTACCAGTAAATCAAAATCGTTTTTTAGAATCGGGTCATTATTAATAAAATGCTTATAGCGGCTATTTATTTCACATATCGCCAAAAGTCTTTCCTCAATTGTATTGCTCATTTACGATACCCTTGTTTTTTTATGGCTTGCATTATAATAAAATGACGGACGGTATAAAAAATACCGCCCGTCATTATTAAATACAGCGGATTATTTAAAGATGTTCTTACCTGAAGTGCTGTTGTTCTTATCAGCCTTCGGATTATTTTTTTCTTTGTCATCTTGTTTTTTCTGATCCTGTTTTTTCTGATCCTGCTGTTTTTGCTCTTTGTCAGAAAGAGATGAACTACTGTATTTTTGTGAAATTTTATTTTCCGGAATATTCATAATATGTCTCCAAGTTTATTTTAAGTTAAAGAACCAGATTATTCTGCCTCTATAACTTATAGTAAGACCCTAACAAAGAAAATGATTTGACAGCTATCAAATCAAGAGTTGATAAACATGCCGATGGTTTCCACCATACTTTTAAGCCGCATACAATAATGACTATTGCCACGTTTAGTAGCAAAAATTGATAGTTATCAAATCTTTATTTGAAAATAACAGATATGTTTCATATATGAGGCATGGTGCTTCTAAAGCTAAACCAAAACAAATAAAATGGGGGAACAATTATGATATTATTTAAAAAAAAATACTCTCAGTTAAAAGAAAGGATAAGAAAAAAACGCCTGATTAACCAACGTAACTGGGATAGACTAGACAGTAGTATTTCACTATCCGATAATTTTGATGAAGTTTCTAAAAAAGAATCCAAACGCAACTCATGGGAATGAATAATACTTTAAGAATGTGATTCTATGAGGTTATTAAGATAATATTTTTAGAAATTAACCGTAGTAAATTTATACTTACAAAACAATAGGGGGTATATTATGGTAGATTATAATCAGCTAAAAAAAACCGCTTTAACACCTAAAGAGATAGAAAGGCGTATTACTGCGTTTCGTAACTATTCAACTGTGTTAAATCAGACACAACTAGAACCGGAAGATGAATAAAGAAAATAATATTCATTGTTAGTGGCAATCAATCATACCGAATTGTCACTAACAACTTCTGATGTACCTTTCAAATATATTGGAAATAGCTTGTGGAATCAGGATAAAAGGAGACTTTAACAATAGTTAAAAAATTTAAGGAATATGAAAATGGAAAATAACATTACGACTGAAAAATCTCCTGAACAAATCGAGATAGAAGAGCTATTCAACAAATATTTGGATATCTGCAACAAGGCTCTTGATAGGCACAAAGATAAGTCTCCATATAAGGACATATTATCATCTGTCCATACAATTGTTGACAGCAATCCTATTGAGCTTGCTATATATGATGACGTGCCAAAAGGTGCTTTCTCAATACAATGTAAAGATATGAAACTTGTTTTTAACGGGACTCCGCGGGATATCAAAAAAGCGTGGAGGTTTAATTTAAGTTACCTGAAAAATGTAGTGGAAAGGCCGGATGAATACATAGAAAATCCTGACAAGCTAGATATGGACTGGTTAAAAAGCAGATTTGGTTTTTAAATCTAATTTGCACTAAGATTAAGTTGTGAAAGTCAAAACTTGTAATAATTAGTTTTGACTTTCACATATATTACCACTTGTATTTAAAATTAACACCTAATTGATTTACTTTACCCGCCCTGCTTTCTCCGATGATTCCCTCAGATGCATAAATGCCTATATCAATCTTCTTACTAGGGGAATAGCGTAATTGAGTACCATAAAGAGGACCGCTATCACCAAACCTGTCTTTAGCATATCCGGCAAACGCTCCTGCGTGGAATTTTTGTTTGATGTCTCTTGATATTTCAAATGTCATAGCATGTATTTCATATGTTTGGGCAGGGAACGGTTTAAAGTTATCACCGTTTGGTGCGGTTTTTGTTTTTCTGTTTAAAAAATATTCGGCTCCAAGGGAGTAATTTAATCCGAAGTTAAGTATATCATCGTTTGTTTGCGACAAAACGTAAGGATAATAATAAGACAAAGCACCGTCAACAGAATGTGATTCGGCAACATTTGAAGCTTCATCAAGGTTGTACCTATTTAATCCCGTACTTAAAGAAGCCCTAACACTTTTCGTGACATATTGTTTACGCCCGATATATATGTCATCTTTTGTTCCGTTACCGACTAAACTTTCGATATATTCCCATTCAGGCTGTGAAATATTACCGCCGATAGATGTGCTTCCAAACCTATCCCTAAAACTATATTCTCCACCCACACCGATTGTTTCTTCATCACCTAAATATAGTGAAGCTGAAAATTCATCTCCGTCTTCAAATAATCCGTTAAGTGATAAATTAGTCCGCCAAAGTTGACCGTCGAACTTCTCGGCTATTACGTCCTGACGGACTATTGCGTTTTTACTTTTTACACGATCGGTTTCTGCAATAATATTAATATTGTAAATAGGATTTACGTAAACTCTGCCTGACATTTTTAAGAATTGCTCAGTTATCAGGCTACTCTTCTTTATTCTTGCACTGGCATTTACCGATTGCCCATGCTCATGCATTAATGAGGCTTTTATAGAATCAAGATCCTCGTTCAAAGGGTCTAATTTTTGTGCCTTATCAATATATTTTAAAGCCTTGCCTCGGTTATTGACTCGTATATTTAAATCTGCCGCAACTATAAATAGCTGAACATCGTCAGGATATTTTTTTTCCAGTTCATCAATAAGATTAAACGCCTTTCTCAGCTCATCGGTTTGTATGTAGTATGAAACCCTTGTTAAATTGAGTCGCCTGTCAGATTCGTCATTATTACTCGAATATGCAGGTAATATAACGGACGTTACTATTAGTACGGTTATAACTCCTTTAATTTTATTCATAATATATTCCTCTCGCTTTTTCTAAATGTTGCTGCTTAATTCATTATTAGCAAAGATGCCTCGGTGTATCGCTTATTCTCAATCAGTCTTTGGGCAAAATCCACCCGCAGCGATTTATTTTCAGGATTTTCCTTCAATAGTTTATCGTACAGGTCAAATGAGTCTTCAACGCGGTTAATGCGGTACAAAACCGAAGCCTCCGTAATCATCTGATAGATATTTTTGTTCTTAATTTCGGATATTTGTTTATAAGCAAGATTAAAATACTCATCTGCCTTATCATTTTTACCGTTACGAAGCAGTATTTCTCCATAAGCATAGTTTACATGCTGGTCGCCCTTGTTCTTGCTTAAATATTTCTTCAGCAAATATTCCGCCTCTTTAAAACGGTTCTTATTAAATGCTGCTAATCCCAATGCCCTTTCCGCTTCATTATTTTGCGGGTCGATTTTATAAAGTTTCTTCCAACCGCTCACAGACACTTCGGGTAAATCTTCCTGATATGCTATGGTCGCCAGCCTTTCAAGGCGTTTAGTGCTTTCTTCAATGCTTATCTCGCCTGCAATAAGTTTTTCAAGACGCTCTTTGTTTTGTGTTAATACGAGTGAATTTATATATTCATCTGTTATCAAAGAATATTGTTTCGTACCTTCGCTATCGAATACCGATATTACAATTTCAGGATATACGGCATCATTTATATGAGAAAGCCACAATGCTTTTTCCAGACCTTCGGCACGCCTTGCCCTGCGTTCAATCCAGATTTTAGCTTTAGGTGAGAATTTATTACCCCAAAATCCAAGTAATTCCGATACGTCATTACTTGCAAATGGCTGAGTGGATGCCAGTTCTATAAAAATATCTTCAGCTTTTCTGCGAAAACCCGATCCCAAAAGAAGATACGCAACATTACGCTTTTCATCTAAAGACAGATCACGGTTTTTCATTACTCCGGTGAGGAATACGCCAAGCTGTGCTTTTTCTGAATCCCGTGAATTTATTCCTGTAGAACGTATCCATGCTGCCATACAATTAATATATGCGGCTCTTGCCGCCTTATTATCTTCTACCAGAGGCTCAAGCTGTTTGGCAGCTGTCGCATACTGATTATCCCTTATCATCATTTCCGATAGTTCTATTAACATTTTAGGGTTTTTATCAATCTTATAAAACCGCTCGAAAATTATAACTGCTAATGAAAAATGCTTATATTTACTAGCTATGTAAGCGGCATCGGAAAGAGTGCCTGCTTTTGCCTCCTTGTGGTTTTCAAGCCATGCAAATACACCGTCCTCGTCTCCTGCTCCCGATTCTAAGAAAAGTGCCGTATCATACATAATTTGTTTTTTATTATCGGCGATACCCGACTCTTTTTTGATTGCATCATTTATACGTGCCAAGCCTATATCTGCTTTATTTACCGACAAATAAATTTCTGCAAACTGTAAAGGGCTAATCGAATCTAAAATATAGGATACGGAAATGGTTTCAATCAATGAAAAAGCTCGTAAATGCTTGCCGTGGCGAAAATAAAACTTAATAAGTATCCTTTTATTATCAGAAGATGCCATTAGTTTTGCAGGCAAGTTATTAAGCTCGTTTATAGAGTTAGGGGAGGTGTTTATCGTAACATTCAACAAAGCCGTCAGCAAGGGGGTGGACTTCAGATAATCTTGCCCGAGTTGTTTTTGCAGGATTGAAGCAAGATAAGGTTTTTTTATCTGAGATATTTTATCCACATACCGCACTAGCGATGATTCGTCCATGTCCTGAAAAAAAGACTCCTGAAACAAAGACTCAAATAATTTATCATCATTAAATTGGATTGCCAGATCAAGCAACGGAATATGTAAACCACTCGGTAGTTTTTTCTGTTCAAACCTTGCGGCTAAATCGGTAAAAACTTCCCGCTCTCCTTTGAGGGCTAGTTTTATTTCTACAACACGTCGCAATAATTCCGGCGAGTTATCAAGGTTATCCAAGTAAGGACTGAGTATCTCATAAGCAAACGCAAGTTCTCCGGCACGATGCAAAACGGCAGATAATACGATAGCACTATCTTGCCTGTGTTCTTTTTTCAAGGTTTTTAAAAAGAAATTTATTACATTACCGGCATTATCTGTTTCGCCAAGTTCTCCGAGTATTTGTACCGCCATATAAGCGGAGTTTATGCTAACATCTTTTGGTTTCCTGTTGTAAAAATCCAGCAATGTTGCAGATGCATCGGCATAATTTCCGTTATCAAGCATATATAGCGATGCAAGCCTCATATAATCTTCTTCCAATACATCATATGAGTCATCTTGCAGCAATCTTGCAAGTGCTGACATTTCTTCTTTTACGTTTCCTAAAAAACGGTATGTATTAACCAGTATTTGTAAGCTTTCAACCGACGGATCGATTTTTTGCAATTGTTCCAGACTTCTGCAATATTTCTCATAATATTTTTCTACCTTATAAAGTGAGGCTAGATGCTTTACTGCTTCTACAGAATCAGGATTGCGTTTTACAAACGATTCCATAATATTTATATTTTCTTGGTTATGACCATAATAATCATAAATTCGCATTAGGGGTATAACCACATTTATAGAATCTTCATTCAAAGAATACTGTTCTTTGTAATATGCGATAGACTTACTAAATTTTTTGTCTTCAAGCTGCATTAAAGCTATGTCGCCTTTTTCAGGTGCGGCATAAAAACTTGAGACTCCCACAATGGTGATTATTATTAAAATAAATCCGGCTATTTTAAGATACATTTTATACTCTGGTTATTTTAAGTTGCAACGGTGCAGTAGCATCAATATCTATCTGTAATTTAAGTTTATTATCCTCCGAGGCTACGGTTGTGTAGTCCTTTCCGTTAATACGGACAAGGTAATTGCCGTTTTTAGGCACATTCCAAACCATCGTTCCGATACCGAAACCATGCGTCTTAAAAGACACGTAATTTGAGTTGCGGCTTAAGCCTGAAATCAACCATCTGCTTTCAATCAGATATGGGACGGCTTCCTTTGACTGTGTAAAATAAGACGGGTTATCTTTCAGTGCTATAAATGTAGTAGGGAGGCTGCTATCTAAATATACATACAAACTACCGTTCAAACGCCTTTGACCTACAACTCCTTTGGACTTTATAAAATCAACAGATTTAAACATAAGGTTATCAAATCGTATGGTCGCAAGTTGACCACGGTTTGTTATTTTCCATATATCATTACCGGCTTTGCTAATGACGGTATCATAAAAACCTTCGGCAATATGAGTATAATCGCTTGTAGTAACCGGAGCTATGTTCTGGGTTGATGCATAGTCAAGATTTGTAAGTAAAGCGTTAAGACCCGCCGCTTTTTCTCCGGAGTAAAGGTGATAATAAATATTAATAGGCTTCAGACGGATAGGCAGTTCGGTATTAATCATAGTTTCTTTTAAGTGACTGTAAGAGTTAAAGTTTTTCGTCCACTCATTTGTATATGGTATTTCATTGCTGCTTGAAGCGTATATCTGACGTTCATTTCCCACCGGTCTGCCAATCGGAGCTACGTTAGCATAATCAGGGTGTTGCGGGTCAAACATGGTGTCGCCTCCATTTATATTCTGCACACCGGCAACACGGGAGGCACGTATAACCGCGTCCCAAGGACTGCAATTACCCGACCACATAATAATTTTAACTTTTTTATTTTCAGGTAAAATTGAGTTTACCTTATCGATCGAACCTTGAACTTCTTTTTTAATATCAAATGGAAAATTGGCATATGCTCTTGGAGTTTTATTACCGTCTACCATGACTTTTGCAGGCGGTTTTTTTGAAAAAAGGCTTGCCAAAACATTTTCATCTTCATTTGGGTTCCATACCGGATTTTTGGTAGTTTTGGTGTATATATGCATATACGGTTTTTCTTTATTTATATCACCTTCTTTGAAAAACTCCCAAATGAACGGGTGGCTATAAGTATGGCTGCCCGCTTCAACCTGTGGCAGGGCAAAAAACGCTTTTGCTACCTCTACACTGTCTTTTGCCGCCATCCATTTAGAATCTATATCGGCAGCAATAACCGTAAGTGTGACCGGTAAGCCCGGATATGGTTTTACAGCTTTTTCCATGATAACTTCAGCCGATAGCACGTTCTTGCCTTTATATTCTTCAAGCTGCGTTACGTTATTTAGTCCGTCACCATCTATATGGCTGTAATAGATACGCCTTCCGGCAATAGTTGTCGTATCGGGCTTCGGCAAATCATCCGTATCAAACGCAAAGCGTAAAAATTTAAAAGGATCAACAACCCACTGACGGGTTTTTTTACCCTCAATAACATTAGTTTTTATAGCATAACCTGATGAGGCATATCCGCCTTTTGAACCTGTAATCACAAGATCGCTGCTTTCTTCAAAAGCATTACCCCTTGTTACGGATAAATGTACTGTATTATTATTTTCATTATCTATGTTAGTAACGGTTTCATAAGAGGTTCTATTCCAGAAAAACGGCTTTTCCGATAAAAACATAGAAGGCGTATTATATGAATATGATACGTCAAAAGCGGTTTCGGTCCAGCCTTGGGTGGCTTTTAGACCAAGTGTACCCATAAAACTATTTACCGCTATAATGTTAGGCTTATTCTTTCCTCCTATTACTCCTAAATTTCCTATTATAACGTATTTTTTTCCTGAATTTACAACATCGGTCGCCCATTTAAGATATTCTTCGGGGTTATCCATATTGGTTTCAAAGAAAAACCAAGTTAGAACTCCCCTGACATCTTCACGGGACTTAATGTCAGGAAGGGGGCTGTTTATATCGTAATATTCAACCTTAATACCTAAATGATTTAGCGGCATCTCCACCAAAGTATGGATATTCGATGTATGCAGCTCGCTGATTTTCGAATCATAAAACGCAATTACGGTGCGAGGTAAAACAACCTCTTTAGCGTATGAATCGGATATGTTTAGAAAAACACAAGATACGAAAATAATCTTATAAATGAAGCTACGCACTATTTAACACTCCCGCCGATAACAGGCTCCGCTATAAGCTCATCAAGACCTATAGTGGTAACATAAGGTATAAAACCGTTGGCACGTTGTATGCGGTATATGTCGGCAATTTTTGTAATGTCACTTTTATTAGCGTAATCAAGTGTATATATCTTTAAAGACTTATTAAAAGATACGGCATCTTTTAACCATTCAACCTGATTATTATAAGATATTTCGTTTACAGGCTCGTATTTACCGCTTTCAAAATTATATGTATTATTTACCGATTCTCCCAGCACCATATCAATAGAACTAGCTATTTTGGGAAGAATATCATAGGAGCGGTTAACCATTATTTTTATCGTAGGATAATTTAATCTTATTGCCTGAATAATTTGTATCGCCGAATCCGCCATGCCGAAATATTTTTTAGGATCCTGTTTTTCCATTTCTAACGGAGTATCAAGCGTATCTATAAATATACCGTTAAATCCACTCCTTAATATTTCGGGTATCAGTTCTTCAATAACTGTTTTTTGCCATAAGGATTCTCGTATATCCACACCATAGCTGCCTTTCCAATTCTCGTTTTCAGTAAGTAAAAGATTGCTTTTTTTGAACAATGAAAAATAAGAGCTACTTTCAGCCACTTCACCTAAGCTAATATATCCGAGGATAGTAGGGGTATTTTCTGAAATAGACCTTAAAGAGGGGTGATGGATACTATCTAGTATCAATAGATCATATTTAGTAAACCTATCTGCCGGAAGTTTATTAGTATAGTATACGGCAAATTTCTCATCTTTACTATGCTGTGCCGGTGCAAGTGCATATAGGAATAGCACGCAAGCAAATGCCACAATGAATTTTCGCATAAATAAACGTCCTCAAAATTAGAATTTATAAAATTCATACTGAAGACGTATATGTAATGGGAAAAATATAACAATCCTATATAGCGAAACACCAATCTTATAATATTTCCATAATGATATGAAAATATTATAAATATCTCAAAAATGCGGTATCGCAACATTATGAGCGTATCTTGTAAATATACTGCTCAATACAGACTTTTGAATAATTTAAAAGGAGAATTTATAATGTGTGGTATTATCGGTGTTGTTGCGAATGAGAATATAGATGTATCATCTCGTTTAATGGACGGATTAAAGCGTGTCGAATACCGTGGATACGATTCCTCAGGCATTGCTACCGTTGCAAGCGACGGTTCTATATTATGCGTACGAAGCACAGGAAATCTTAATTTCCTGAAAAAAAAGCTATATGATAACCCTATAAACGGCAATATAGGTATAGGACACACACGCTGGGCTACACACGGAGTAGTTACGGAAAATAATGCACACCCGCATGTTACCGATAAAGTTGCGGTTGTTCATAACGGTATAATTGAAAATTTTCAGCATCTTCGGAAAGAGATTCTAAGGTCGGGCAGAATAATGAAGTCCGAAACAGATAGCGAGGTTATAGCACATCTTATAACACAAAATCTTGAAAAAGGACTGACACCCGTTAAGTCCGTAGAAGCCGCAATAAAGAAACTTTCGGGAACATATGCCCTTGCCGTTATATTCTCAGGCAAGAAAAGTCTAATGGTTGCCGCAAAACAAGGCTCTCCTCTTGCAATAGGTTATGCTAATAAAAGTATTTATGTGGGTTCTGACGCTATTTCACTTTCACCCTTTACTTCTAAAGTTTCTTACCTAAAAGACGGAGATATTGCTAACATAGAAGACCATGTAGTTACGATATATGACAATGACAACAAAATAGTAAACCGCTCCACAAGTATTTCAGGGTATTCTCAGGAGACTACCGAAAAGGGGATTCACCGCCATTACATGATGAAGGAAATACTGGAGCAGCCAAGCGTATTATCGGGAATATTTTCCAAATATATCAACGAAGCAGGCAATGAAATTATTATGCCGGAATTTCCGTTTAATTTTGCCGATGTGCCTCAAATCACTATCGTTGCATGCGGAACTTCTAACTATGCGGGAATGATAAGTAGATACTGGATAGAAAAACTATCCGGACTTAATGTAAGTGTAGATATCGCATCAGAATTCCGTTACAGGGAAACTCCTTTAAAAGCAGGGGGAGTTGCGTTGTTTATTTCCCAATCAGGTGAAACCGCCGACACACTTGCCGCTTTAAAATTCGCTAAAGAAAAACAGCAATTCATAATAAGCGTTGTTAACGTTACACAAAGCACAATGGCTAATGAATCTGATGTCGTATTACCTATCTTCGCAGGTGCTGAAATAGGCGTTGCATCAACTAAAGCTTTTACGGCACAGCTTACAGTTATGGCATGTCTTGCTATATATATAGCTTCTGCTCGTGGGGTGTTGAAAAAAAACCGTTTAATAGAAATGATAAAAGCATTGAAAGAGCTGCCTCATGCGGTTGAACAAACACTTATGAATGACAGGTTGATATATTTTCTGGCACAAAGCATATTTAGTGCAAAGAGCGTTTTGTTTATAGGACGTGGAACATCATATCCGGTCGCAATGGAGGGAGCTTTAAAACTTAAAGAGCTAACTTATATCCATGCCGAGGGAATTGCGGCGGGAGAGTTAAAACACGGACCTCTTGCACTTGTTGACAAAGATATTCCCATTATCGCAATTAATCCGTCTGATAATTTATTCGGTAAAACATGTTCAAATATTTATGAGGCAATAGCACGCAAAGGAAATGTTATAGCGTTATGTGACTCTAAAGGAGCTTTGCAAATACATAACATAACACCTAATGTTATAATTATGCCCGACTGCCACGAATTTGCAACTCCGGTTATTTATACGGTTGCATTGCAAATGCTGGCATACTATGTGGCGGTAGCAAAGGGCAATGATGTCGATCAGCCTCGTAATTTAGCAAAATCCGTAACCGTGGAATAAACGTCTTACACTAAAATGAGTAAAGAAAATGAAAGCAACATATAAAAAACAAAAACGCTATCTTGTAACAGGCGGATGCGGTTTCATAGGGTCGCATCTTGTAGATGCACTAATTAACAAAGGATATGAAGTTGTAATACTTGATAATCTTTCTACTGGTAAAATTGAGAATGCAAATCCTAAAGCATTATTATTAATTGGCGATGTTACAGATTATAACACCGTAAACAAATCTCTTGCAAATATTGACGGCTGTTTTCATCTTGCCGCAGTTGCATCTGTAGAAAAATCCATAAAAGAATGGTCAAAAACCCATACTGTAAATGTTACGGCTACGGTAAATATCTTTCAGGCAATTAGCGAACGAGGATATAAAATGCCTGTGGTATATACGTCATCGGCTGCTATATACGGTGATTGCAAGGCAGTACCTATAGCAGAAACGGAAAGAGCTTCTCCGATTACCGCTTATGGCGTGGATAAATTCAGTTGCGACCTACACGGCAGAGTCGCATGGAGTGTACATAAAGTACCTAATATAGGATTGCGTCCTTTTAATGTTTACGGTGCAAGGCAAGACCCTAATTCACCATATTCAGGGGTTATATCGATTTTTACAGACCATATCTTAAACGGAAAGATAATTAATATCTTCGGTAACGGTGAGCAGATAAGGGATTTCGTTTATATTGCCGATGCGGTGAAAGGTTTTATGACGGCGATGCATAATTTAGAGCATAACAATCATAATCGGGGGCATGATGAAGTTAATCTTTGCACAGGTATTAAAACATCTATAAATCAGCTATCGGAAATTATCGCAAAAGTATCAGGTTGCAAAATGCACCGCATTTATAAAGCTGCCCGTCAGGGTGATATTTTTGTTTCCGTAGGTGATCCGTCATATCTTGCATCACGTTTGAATATACATTTAACAACAAAACTTGCCGAAGGATTGTCAAGCATGATTCAAGCGTTAGATACTGATTTTCAAAGAAAGGCGGGGTAGACTTTATAGTATTTTAAATTAACTTTTCAACAATGCTGTCGTCCCTGTAAAAGTTAGTAAAGTTCAAATTTGAGTTCTTTTTATCCCCTCTCCCGTTTACGGGGGAGGGGTAGGGAGGGGGCGATACATGCACGTATAACAGACACTTGCGAGTTTTTACCCCTCACAAAAACACTTTGTGTTTTTAACTCTCCCTCAAGGGGAGAGTAGTTTTTTAGCTTTTGCAGTGGCTTCTATAAATGATGGTACGGAAGTTATTCCTCCCTGAAAGCCCGTTGCATACTATTGGATATCGGGTTGAACAGGTAACTAAGGAAAGATCTTGTTCCTGTTAGAATAAGAGTGTCTACCGGCATACCGGGATATAATTCGATTTTATTCTTCATATTTTCAAGAAAGTTTTTATCCACCTGAACACGTGCAAGATAATATGATTCAGTAGGATTTTTGTACATATCCGTAACTTTGTCGGCAGACACATTTATTATTTTTCCGGGAACTTTCGGCGTATTGCGTGATTTATAAGCGGTAAATAATACATTAACATCTAAACCTGCATGTGTAACGTCAATATCTGACGGACTTACATGTGCTTCTATAATTAATTGGTCGTCTTGCGGGATAATTTCCATTATAGGGCTTCCTGAGGCTATTACCCCTCCAACCGTATGAAATTTTAATGCGTTAACAACACCGCTAACAGGCGTTGTGATTGTTGTTCGCAAGTTAATATCGGTGACTGTGTTTAGCTGTTCGGTAATATCGGATATTTTAGATTGCAACTCGTGCAGTCCGTCTGAAATTTTTATTTCATAATCACTTTCCTGATTTTTGATACTCATACGTATTTCGGTAATAGTCTGCTGAACCTGTGCTATTTGTGCATCGTACTGCCCTAAATTTCCCTCAAGGTTTTTTTCTTCCTTCTGTAATTGCAGCAAGCGTACTTTTGTATCATAGCCTTTCTTTACAAGCTCTTTTACATTCTTTATATGTTCCTTTAGCAGACTTAAAGATTCACTGTGGCTATCCTTTTGCACTTTAAGCCCTTCAATCTGTTCTTCGGCATGAGCAGCTTTTTGGCGAAGCGATTCCAGATTAGAATCCTGTACTTCGACACGTTTATGAAATAAAGCAGTTTGGGAAGAAATAACTTTTTCCATATCCTTATCGTAATTACCTTTTTTTATCATATCATCGGAAAATGAAACCCTGTCCGCCCCGTCACGCATAGCCGTCAAAACTGCCAGCTCTGCCTGAGCTACATATAGCCTGCTTAGTAAAACATCACGGCTTGCTAATGCTGCTACGTTATTAAGGCGGATTAAAACGTCACCTTCTTTAACGAAATCTCCGTCCTTTACCAATAGTTCCTCTATAATACCGCCTTCCAAATGCTGTATGGTTTTTTTATTAGAAAGTAATATGATACTTCCTCTGGCGATAACGGCACTATTTATCGGAGCGAATATTCCCCATATTATAGTGACGAAAGTAAATATGAGTATTGCCGTAAAGCCTATAATAAGAGGCATTCTTACATTAGCCAGTGCCGGATTATAACTTTTCCCCGTATTGCCTTTTATCAATTTTATGAAATAATCCATCTTCTTTGCAAACGGCTTGAGAATATTTATTATTGTTTGTTGCATAATACTTCCCCAAAAAAAGGTTAACTTACTTTCTGTAAGATTGGTGCATTATTGTTGATAGAGGCAAGAACAGCTTGTGTATGCCCGAACATAGATACTTCGCCCTTATCAAGAACCAGTAATTTATTAAAATATTTAAGCATCGGTTTGCGGTGAGTGATAACCAGCACCGTTGTTTTATTTTCTTTTGCTCTTTGCAGCACTCGCTGTAATGCCGCCTCACCTTCCATATCAAGATTGGCATCCGGTTCATCAAGGACAAGAACCTTAGGTTCGCCAAAAAGCGCTCTGGCAAGACCTATTCTTTGTCGTTGTCCTGCAGAAATAGCCGCCCCTCCGTTTCCGACATCGGTATCATAACCGTTGGGCAGGGAAAGAATCAACTCATGTATCCCTGCCATTTGAGCCGCTTTTATAATATATTCGTCCGGTGCATCTTGTGCCATGCGAGCTATATTATCTTTTATCGTGCCGGAAAACAGCTCTATTGACTGTGGCAAATAACCTATATGCTGCCCGAATTCATTACGCCTCCATCGGCATACATCACCGCCATCTAGCCTTACTACTCCTGCATATGGGGCAATCGCCCCTGTTATCAATTTACATAATGTTGATTTTCCCGCCGCACTTGCTCCTATTACTCCCAGAGCATCGCCTGAGTCCAGTTGAAAGCTAACTCCTTTTAAAACAGGCTTATCACTTTGGGGGATAATATATACAAGTTTTTCTACCGTTAAATTTCCCTCAGGTGGCGGCATTGAAATACCGGAGTCCCTTGTTTCCATTTGCATGAGGCTACTATTTAACCGCTTATATGATTTATATGATTCAATAAATATATTCCACGTTGATATAGCCGATTCAAAAGGTGCGAATGCCCGTCCCGCAAGTATTGAGGCTGCTATTATACTACCTGTCGATATCTGGTTATTTACCGCAAGATAGGCTCCCCAACCAATTATGGCGATTTGCAGGGTCATACGTATAAACTTTGTAATTGCCTGCAATACCGAAGAGCGATAGCTTGCCAGACTTTGCAGTCCCATAACTTTTTTATTTACAATGTGCCAACGGTCGGCAAGGGCATCTGTCATACCCATAGCTTCAATTACCTCTGCATTACGCATTGCAATATCTACATGCTGTAAATTTTTTATATTATTTTCATTTGCCTCATCTAGCGATTTGTGCATCGCTAGCTCATTTGCCCATGCCATTACAAGAAACAGGATACTTCCTAACAGGGTAATATTACCAAGATCGCTATGGATAAGATAAATAAATATCAGGAATATAAATGACCACGGTGCATCAAAGATAGTCAGCAGACCGTTGCCTGTAAAAAAACTCCTGATGATATTTAAATCCGCTATGTTCTGAGTGCCGCGAATACCTGTTTTAGCAGCTTTTATAATACTCATTGTCAAAAGTGAATGACTCAGAGAGTTATCTATCCATTCTCCTGCTTTTATAAGGGAAAACGATCTGACAATCTGTAAAACTCCTGATATAAGAAGGGAGATAACTACAATAACACTTAGCCACAAAAGTGTTTCCATGCTTCCCGTAGACAAAACTCTGTCTAAAACCTGCAATGAATAAATAGGTAAAAGCAGCATGAACGCATTTATAAAAAAGCTGAATATACCCATATATAAAAACACAGGTTTTACTGTTTGTAATGCTTCAGTTAAAATATTGTTTTTTTGCTTCATATTTTTCACCCGAACTATATTGCTTTAAAATAAATTCCATGCGAAAATTATTTTAATTGACTATATGTGTGATAATTTATAAGTGCCGTAATATAAGAATATTGTTAGTTCCACTCCCTTCTTTGGGGGATAAAATTTAATCGATAACTATAGGAACCTCTGCAAAAGTTAAAAAACTACTCTCCCCTTGCCGGAGAGTTAAAAACACGAAAGTGTTTTTGTGAGGGGTGGAAACTCGCAAGTATTTGTTATACCTGCATGTATCGCCCCCTCCCTACCCCTCCCCCGTAAACGGGAGAGGGGATAAAAAGAACTCAAATTTGAACTTGGAACCCTTTTGAATAGGCTTCTATGTTCTAAATAATCTGAATGTCGGTCGCCGTAAGCCCCTGAGAGACTCCGGCAAGAGTTACACTATTATAACCGTCCAGATTTATTATTGCATTTCCGTTAGCATATTCAACGTTTTGCATAACCTGAGATGTGCTAGAGTATATATCAGAAGATATTAGAATTTTATCTCCATCGGATTTACGGAAGTCATTTAACCAGTCATTACCTGCATTTTTATAGAAAACAAATTTGTCGCTTCCTGCATTGCCTGTAAGACCGTCACTTCCGACACCTCCAATCAATGTATCATTACCGTCTCCGCCGAAAATGTAGTCGCTGTCGGCATCTCCGTAAATAGTATCATTACCTGCACCACCTTCTATATAATCAACGCCGGCATTACCGTAGATAACATCATTACCGCCATTGGCATAAATTTGATCTCTTGTATTTAAGCCGTTAATGGTTTCCGAGACGTTACTTCCGATAACTATATTATCGCCACCGGTCGGAGTAGTCGGTGTAGGTGTAGGAGTCGGGGGAGGATTTGACCCTACAGGCTGACCGGTATTTGCATCAATAATCATGAAGTCATTAGCGGTAAGTCCTCTCGGTACACCGGCAAGAGTTACACTATTGCTGCCATCTAACTGAATAACCGCATTTCCACCACTATATGTAATGTTATTTAGAACCTGACCGACATTTGCATAAATATCCGATGCAATCTGAATAATATCACCTTTAGCACTACCTGCACCTTGAAAATCATTCAGCCAGTCATTTCCTGCATTTTTATAGAAAACAAAGTTGTCATCTCCTGCATTACCTGTAAGACCGTCATTGCCGGCACCTCCAATCAATGTATCATTACCGGTTCCACCGAAAATATAGTCACTATCGGCACCTCCGTAAATAGTGTCATTACCTGCACCGCCTTCTATATAATCACTGCCGCCGTTACCGTAGATAACATCATTACCGTCATTGGCATAAATTTGATCTCTTGTATTTAAGCCGTTAATGGTTTCCGAGCCGCTACTTCCGCTAACTATATTATCGCCACCGGTTGGAGTAGTCGGTGTTGGTGTAGGTGTAGGTGTAGGTGTGGGCTGATCAGATGAGCCGCTTGCCAACATTGAATCTAATGCACCGGCAGGCAGCTTATCCAATATCTGATAATTAGTTGAGTCTAGCTGACTTAGTGAGGTGTTTCCTACAAACGGAACGAAACCATGAGCAATTGCCTTAGTAATGTAAGCCTGCTGAGTAGCTTCATCTGTTGGATAATCTATTGAAAATACAACCTTTCCTGCATCGGTAAAGTATTGCAAATATTGTAGATTTCCTGACTCCCATGTCGTTGGAGCATTATTAGACAAATAAAACGTACTTTCCGCATTAATGCCGTCAATCTTTGAAAGATAAGCTGTGTTAGGCGTTCCGTTGGGACTTCCGTTGGTTGTGGCAAGATCCATAGCATTATTTGTAATCAATTTAAAGTCAGGATTTACCGCTTTTACCGCATCGGAAATACGCCCTACAAAGTTCGCCATCTCGGCACGAGCACCTGAAATACTGCCATATGCATCATAAACCGCACTGACTGTATATATGTCTACAACATCAAGAACAACTCCGTCATAGCCTTCCCGAGCCATTGCAACCGCATCATTTATAACGATATCCTGCCATTGCGGATCCCAGAATTTTACGTAATAACCTCCCCATATCGGGTTTTGACCGACAATCCAATCAGGCGGATTGTTATTCCAGCTTGAGTTCCAGTAATCACGGTAAGTTACGGCTTCGCCGACGCTGAGATACGAAAAAACAGTTTTGCCTGTGTCGTTAAGGCTTTTGAGCTGTGATGAGGTTAATCCCGAGGAATCATCATCAACAACGGCAATTTTAAAATTCGTATTAGATAGAGAGGAGTAGTTAGCGTTTTGTAATTGGTACAAATATGGAATTGTATCATTTGGCATGTAATTCTCCTTGTAAATTAATAAATTAGCATGATTTATCTTTTCTTGCCAATTAATCGTATCAGAAAAGAAAATGCCACGCAATACATTTTTCCTAAATAATGTTATTTTGCATTATTTGGGAAAAATGATGGCAATGCAAATCATATATAACTCCAAGTAACCTCTGTGCCTTCTATTTGTGCCACCCCGTCGTATGACGGGGTCCGGAAGTGCTTGCAACACCGCACCGGCCCCCGTTATAAAAACGGGGTGACAAATCATAGTGCTGTTCCAATTAGAAAATACTATATAGTACTCGCCCTTTGTTGATGCTTATTTTTACCTTGTCAGATAACGGAAAAAATCATCTTATAATCTTCTTCGAAAATCCGAGTGATTACAGCATTATTAAAAATGAAAAATGTTATCTATGAGGAATTACTACATTAGGATAAACGCTTAGAAACCAAGATTCCCTTGCTGTTTTTAAAGATTTCATCATATATCGAGATACACAAGGCGGGAGAGCCTTTTTCACAACTTTGCTCAATATGGCTTTGTATTTCTTTTAGTTCCAAAATACGTGCGATATTGTCCGTCGGTATTTGGACATGGTCTTGTGAGAACTTCCTTACCCATTTTAAAATAGTGCTGGGACTTACGTCGAATATTTCGGCAATAGTACTCATTGGAACGCCGCTACTATAAAGAAATACCGAAAGTGATTTTTGCCATATAGGGCGACCACGCTTATTAACCCTTGTATATTGATAAGAACAACCCTTGCATTTCCAGCGTTGTTCGCCCTGCACCAGACCGCTCTTAATAGCATTATCTCCTCCGCATTTAGGGCAAGCGGCAGTCTTTGAAGATGTATTTTCTTTGGACAAATTTGCCTTATCTGAAGACATAATAAACTCTATACTAACATTAAAAAGGCAACAATGTTTTTTACTTACCTAAAGTGCAATTGTAAAGGCATAATTTGAATATTATACAATACTTATACAATAGATATAATGCTGTATAGTTTTGATATGATAGTTTTGGGATATTGCTTTCTAAGTTAAACGAACATGTTTTTTTATAGGAAGAATGCATATGAGTAAGTCACAAAATTTATCTACCGGTAACGAGGTGGAGATGCGAGAGGTGGAGCATATGTTTCATTATGCAAAACACAATACCAAACGTCTAAGTACCATGGCAGTTATAGAGATGTCGGCAGCATTATTAGTGTTGTTGTTATTAAGCGGCATAATTGATGACGGTCATAGGTTTATTGATTTTCCGATACATCCGTTTTGGGTGATTATGCTTTTTATAATAACGCAATATGGTTTGAATGAAGCAGTTATAGCGGCAGTGCTGTGTAGTGTATTTTTATTGGCAGGAAACATGCCGGAGCAATTGCTAACGGAAACCTCTAATGAATATTTAATGAGAATATTAACGCTACCTTTTATGTGGATTGTAACCGCATTGGTTTTGGGCGGTATCCGCACTCGCCAGATTAATGAGAGAAACGGCTTACAAACAAAAGTAAATAAATCGAAATACATAATTGATAATATGGCAAAACGCTATGGCGACATAAAGCAGGTAAAAGAGAATCTTGAACTAAAGGTAGCCTCGGAAACAAAAAGTCTTGCAACTTTATATGAAATTATAAAATCATTGGAAACTACCGATTATATAGAGGCACAAGCCGTAATCAAAAGGCTTGTAGTAACAATGCTGAGTCCTGATAAATTCTCCATATTTATGTATGACGGTAAGGAGCTAAAACTTAGAGAAGCACATGGCTGGAGTGAGAACGACTCTTATAAAACGGTTTTTGCTGCCAATAGCCCTATTACAAATTATATTTTACAAAAAGGAAGTCCTTATATTTGTATCAAAAATGAGTATGAAGAAAAAATCTTAGATGGCGAAGGTATAATTGCAGGTTCCATAACAGACAAACAAACCGGAAAAATATTCGGTATGCTAAAAATAGAAGAAATTAAATTCAACGACTTTGGTTCCGACAATTGCGAAACTTTTACTATGGTATGTGAATGGATAGCACATATTTATGCTAATGTTGAAAAGGATAAACACTTAAATGGCTCTAAGATATATCCGTTAGCTCAATAATCTGACAGACGTTTTTTATATTAAGTACGGTTGCTAATCCGCCTTTAAAGTAAATTTGAATTTACTATAGAAGCCTCTGCAAAAGGGTGCAAAAGCTCCCTCTCCCTTAGGGAGAGGGTTGGGGTGAGGGATTTTTTCAACATTTGCTTTATGTTTTTGTTGAAATGCCCCTCTCTCTTCCTAACCTTCTCCCAAAGGTAGAAGGGACTAAGATTTGAACTTTAGGCTTCTATAATGAAGTTTAAACCGAATATGTAATTAAAAAATATAAAATAAAAAAAGCGGCAGCAAATTATTATGGAAACAAAACAAATTAAAGAATCACAGATTGCCTTTGCTTTGGTTGCATCGGTGGTTGCAATAATTGAATATATAGCGTTGACAAGAATTATTTTAAAATACGACTTATTATTATTTTTAAATATTCATTTTCTGGTTTTGTCAGGATTATTCATTTGGATAAGCTACTTTTTCTTTGCGAAAAGAAATCTTCGTTTCCCTGTGCTTTTGTTTATAATGACCGCTACAACAGGTTTTTTTGGTGCGATATTATGCCTTATTGCCTCGCTGTCATTTTCTCATTTTGTAAAAAAAGCGGATAGTCCGTCTCAGTGGATAACCAATCTTTTTAATTATGAACACAGCCAAGATGAGATAAACGAAAAACTTGCCTATGAAGACAGCAACATCTCGCTATCAAATAATGTTAAACCTTTTCAGGATGTTATCAATTTTGGCACAATGGCCCAAAAGCAGATTGCCATTACCAAGATGACAAAACATTTTCTTCCCAAGTTCGCCCCTACCCTTATCAAGGCTTCAAAAGATAATAACGCTGCGGTACGTGTTCAGGCGGCGGCGGCTTTAGCAGCGATTGAACGCCGTTTTATGTCTGAATATATGCTTATAGAAAAATCATTAAAAGATAAACCGTATCACGACGGACAATGGCTAAAGCTTGCTGCGGTGTGTGAAGAATATAGCCTATCTGGCTTACTTGACTCATATAGCGTAAATACTATGCAGCTAAAGATAATTAAAATATATGAAGCATATTTGCCTCTTAACAATGAATTGGACGTTAAAATCAAACTTGCTAAAATGTATATGTGGCAAAATGAGTATGATAAGGCATTAGACCTTTTAGCTACTATTGTACAATCGGATAAAATTCCTTCAGATGCCGTTTTACTATACGTAGAGAACCTTTTTTACCTGAAAAAATTCCATGAAATACGCACTGTAATTAAACAATATTGCGATAATATCGAACAATTGAATCTGGGTAATTATGACGACAATTTAACAGATATAATTCAGTCATGGAAAAGCAAAACTAACAACATCGTTCATTTGTACCATTAGTAATATTATGACAAACAAAGAAAAACCGGCAGATATATGCCTTATACTAGAAGGTTCTTACCCCTATGTAACAGGCGGTGTATCGAGTTGGACGCATGATCTTATAATCATGCAAAAGCATCTCACCTTCTCTATAGTAGCGTTGATAAGTAGTGACCACAAGGCAGAAAAAGCATATGAATTGCCGGATAATGTCGTAAATTTAACAACTATTCGCCTGCAAAAAATTCCTGAAGGAAAGCATGTTATATTGCCCCGTCAAGATGAGAATATTCTAATAAACAGACTTGAAAAGCCTTTACTAAAAATGCAATCTCAGGCGAATCTTGAGGACTTGCGGGATATTATCGATATTATAGCACCTTATAAAGAGGAAATCGGTCAATATCTGTTGCTGGATTCCAAGGCAATCTGGAATGTTATGATACGCATTTACCGCAAAACCATGCCTAAAACATCATTCATTGATTATTTTTGGTCTTGGCGTGTACTTTTCGGAGGCTTGTTCAGTATTTTGCTTGCACCTATGCCTGATGCAAAAGTATATCATGCCTTATGCACCGGATATGCAGGGCTTTATCTTGCACGTGCGCGTCTGGAGACGGGTAGACCGTGCATTATTACCGAACACGGTATATATACAAATGAACGCAGAATTGAAATTGCAAGTGCCGATTATCTGTATGACAGAAGTCTGTTTAACCTATCATCATCAAAAAATGAACTTGAAAGGGACATAAAAGATTTGTGGGTCGATACATTTAAAAATTATTCAACGCTTTGTTATCAGGCATGCAGTAAAATTATCACTTTATACAAAGGTAATCAGGAATTCCAGCTAATGGACGGTGCCGATAAAGATAAACTGCTGATAATCCCAAATGGAATTGATTATAAGAAATATTCTTCTATTCCAAGAGGTAATGCTAAAAAATCAGTTGCCCTGATAGGTAGGGTGGTTTCTATTAAAGATATAAAAACCTATATTAAAGCGATAGACATACTGAAAGAATCACTTCCTGAAATTGAGGCTTTCATTATCGGACCTGATAATGAGGAGCCTGAATACGCAAAAGAGTGCCGTGAAATAGTGGAGCATTTGAATTTACAGAAAAATGTTATTTTTACAGGAAAAGTTCGCATAGAACCATATTTACAGGTGATTGGCGTTATGGTGCTAACTAGCATCAGTGAGGCACAGCCGCTTGTAATACTTGAAGCGGGAGCCGCAGGTATCCCTATTGTTGCCACAGATGTGGGAGCTTGCAGGGAAATGATTACAGGTGACAGCAATGAAGATGACGGTATAGGACCGGGCGGAGTCATAGTTCCGCTAACCGCTCCGAAGGCAACGGCAGATGCCTTGTTACAATTACTGACACAAGACGATTATTATAAAAGATGCAGTCGTTCCATTTCAACACGTGTCAGCCGTTATTATAACAAAGAAAATCAATATAAATCATATGCTTTTTTATATGGAGACCTTATCGAAGAAAGTGAAGGCATTAAAGACATAAAGCAATTATTTCAGGAGATCATATAATGGCAGGTATCGGTTTTGTTTTACGTAAGCTATATCGTAAGGATAACCTTTCAGGATTATTAGGTGCATGTATGCATTCGGTATTCGCTTCAACAGGTCCTTGGATATTCACAGTTCTTGCTCTAGCTATCATCGGGCTTATAAGTAATCATCTGGTAGAAAACTCCATATTAATGGATTTTAGGTCTATCCTTATCTACAACTTCTCGTTTTCCCTTGTCCTTTCAGGGCCTATTTTTATGATTTGCACCCGATACCTTGCCGATTCCATCCATAGGCGGGACGTTTCAACTGCTATAGGTATGCTGTTTGGCGGTTTGTCGCTTTTATTATTAGTCAGCTTTTGCGTTGCATCTGCTTTTTATTTTCTTTATGCGAATCTTACGCCGTTTGTAGCCGTTTGTGCCGTTATTAATTTTGTTTTAGTAAGCTCCGTATGGTTTTTCAGTATTTTTGTTTCAGCCCTAAAGAATTATAAGATTATAACTAATGCATTTTTTATCGGTATGTTAGTTGCTGTTTTAGCAATAACCCAATTGGCAGGCATATACGGCGTAGCAGGAATGTTGAACGGATTTTCTATCGGACTATGCGTTATTATAGGTATACTGGCTGCTAATATATTTGCCGAATACCCATATAAACCGGTAAAGCCGTTGGCGTTTATACCTTATTTTACTAAATACCCGAAAGTAGCGTTAAGCGGGTTAATATATAATATGGCAATATGGTCGGATAAATGGATAATGTGGTTTGCACCGGAGGCTACAAAGTTAGAAATAGGACTGCGTGTTTACTCGGATTATGATAGTGCCATGTTTATGGCATATCTTACAACCGTTCCTGTAATGGCAATATTTCTTTTTAATACGGAAACACATTTTTTTGAAAGATATTTAAAATTCTATAGAAACATTGAACAGAAAGTCAGCCTTTCTGAAATTCAAAAAAGTCACAGGGATATTATCTTAAGTATTTTTCGTAATGCAGGATATCTTTTAGTCACTCAGATTGTTATAACAAGTATCTGCATATTAATGGCTCCCAAAATAATAGGGCTGTTAAACTGGAATTATATGCAGGTAGGTATACTGCGATACGGACTAGCCGGTGCATTATTTCAGGTTCTGACCTTATTCATAATTATCATCATGTCGTATTTCGACAATTGGAAAGCTACATTGCAGATACAATTGCTTTTTCTTGTTACTAATACGGCATTAACTGCCGCAAGTCTTTACTCCGGTTTTGAATATTACGGCTACGGATACTTTCTTTCATCGTTCATAACTTTCATCGTATCTGTGGTGATAGCGTCTGTTTATGTATCAAAACTGCCATACCATACATTCATTACAAGAAATAGCTCTATTTATATCAACTAATACGCCCTTTAGTTGACGGGCATCAATCGCACCATCAACTTTATATTGTATATTCTAAATATATTAAGAAATAAGAAATTTAAAAAGGGTTGCTAGCATGCGTACAAAACATAATACTATTTTATTGGTAGATAATGAGCTAAGTACCAAAAAGATTTTAAGCTTCTTCCTTGATAAGGAAACATTTAAATTTACTCATAGTGATGTCAGTCAACAGGCGGTGCGTTTATGTGCTTCGATAAAGCCTGATATTGTATTATTCGAACCGCAATCAAGTGATACTAATAGTTTGGATTTAATAACTTCAATAAGGCAATGGTCGCAAGTGCCGATAATTATCATATCCGAGGAAGCCGATGACGGTAACATCATAAAGGCTTTAAATATGGGAGCGGATGACTACATAATCAGACCTTTTAATATTGATGTTTTGTTTGCACGCATAAAAGTGCGTTTGCGTAAGTCTGCAATAGCAAAGGCAGGAAACACACACATTAAAAACGGCAATATATATATGGACTTGGTTAGCCATGAAGTTTTTGTCAATAATAAGAAAGCACGCTTTACCCCAAAAGAATATAACTTACTGAGGTATTTTATTATTAATCGAGGCAAAATGCTTTCTCATAAAGATATTTTAAGTGAAATATGGGGTTCGGCACATAAAGAGGATGTACAATATTTACGTGTATTTATTTCTCAATTACGTGACAAAATAGAAGTTACCCCTTCAGCACCTAAAGTCATAGTAACAGATGCCGGAATCGGCTATCGAATGCAGATTGCGGCATGATAAACAATATAGACTTTCATAATATAATATAATTCAATTTATAAGATGTAAATATATTGTTGTGTAACATGTATTTGTCGATTTTACCTACTTTAGAACTCAAGCATTCTATAAGCTCTTGCTATTTAATATTATTCTTAAAAGCTCAGGACGTTCTGGGGTTGACTATACCGCTTGTTCTAAGATAACTTAATTATAAATTTAAAAGCTATTTCAATTTTTACATAAAAAAACCCTAAAGAAAGAAAGAAAGAAAGAAAGAAAGAAAGAAATGAATAAAATAACAATACGACCATTAGGTAGTTTTAAAAATAGAGAAGAGCATATAGCTTTTCTGAAGAAATTTCCATTATTTAATGAATTTACTGAAGATGCGATTATTAATATTATAGAAAATTCTACAATTAAAAAATATACAAAGCATGACGTCTTATTTATGACCGGTGATCGTGCAAAATCTTTCTATATAATTATCAATGGATGGATAAAATTATCTCGCAATACACGCAGCGGAAATGAATCGGTTATATCGGTTCTTACAGCCGGTGAGATGTTTGGAAAAACCGCCATTTTAAATAAAGGTAATCACACCTATAGTGCTGAGGCTGTAACAGACTCATCTATGATAGACATTCCCGCCCCATTTATGTTGCATATGGCGGAAGACCAGAAATATTTTTATCATTTTCTGGTAAAATTTATTGAAAACGAACTTGGTCTAGAATCTCAACTGAGTATGGATATTGAGCATATCTGCAAAATGACATCATCACAGCGAGTCGGCTGCTTCTTATTAAGGAAGTGCGTCGGTCAGAAAGAGGGCAGTATTTCATTACAACTTACTTACGAAAAAGGTCTGATAGCAGGACTTTTAGGAATGACTTCGGAAACATTTTCTCGTTCTTTAAACCAGCTAACCGCCTATGGCGTAGAAACCGATATTACAGTTGTTAAAATCCATAATATGTCGCAGCTTCGTAGGAATGTATGCGAACGCTGCTCGGCAACAACAAGGGAATGCCACCTTGGTACGGATTTAGAAGAAGATTAGATGTAAGTTATCTACCGCCACGCCCTCCTGAAGGTCTTCCTCCTCTATAGCCGGCATCATCATCTTTTTCAAACTCTTTCTTAGAATGCCTGTCTGTATGTTTATTACTCGGCTTATTATTACTTCTTTTTGTTTCTTGTTTCAAATCGGCTTTAGGTGAAAACTCCGACTGTCGGGAGGAGGCTCTTTCTGCTATTTCAGACTTAAGCTCTCTAGGAGAAGTATTACTTACTTTAATAGTTCTTTCAGATTCAGAGGGCATTCCTAATCCTCTTGATCTGCTCTTACTAAAATCATCGCCGATAATAGCTGCCGTACTATCAATACTACTTTGCCTATCTAAAGCGGGTCTTTCAGCTCCCTTATCGTAAGATAATTGAAATTCAGGGTCTCCCGAACTTTTTCCTTGCTCACCTCCTGTTAACTCCGCTATCGAAGGAGGAGGGATATAAGACTCTCGTGAACGCCTATTAACTTTATTCCGGCTTTGCTCCTCTGCCCTAATGTTAGGTTGAGATTCATGGTCTCCCGAACTTTTTTCTTGTTCATCTACTGTTAACTCCGCTATCGAAGGAGGAGGGATATAATCCTCGGTGCCTTTATTCCGCCTCTGCCCCTCTGCCCTATCAAGCTTAATTGGCTTGGCGGGTTTCTTTCTTTCGTCTCCTTCACCATAATAACTATAATCATCAGACAATGTACTATTAGATTGTAATGAAGCGGCTTTTGCTACATTTACCCTCGGATTATTTCTTGTTTCCTTCTTAGAAGCCTCTAATGCAGCTTTAAACTCCGGATCATTCATAGTATCCTGACGAGAAAGCCCTTGAGGTAAAGCCTCTCTTTTTGAAGCTTCTAATGCAGCCCTTATCTGCTCTTCTTCCGATGGAGAATTAGCTCTTCTTTCTTCATCTTTTTTTGCGGTTTCCAATGATTCCTTAAGTATTGCTTCGGTATCCTGACGCTTCAAACCTCGTTCAGGTAAACATGCTTCATTCTTGCCTGTTTGCTTTGAATCGCCCATCTCGGTTAACGCACTAACCTTTGCCGCCTCAACAACATCATTTGATACATTTACTCCTTGCAGCTCTAGTTGTGCTTCCGCTGTTTTTGCGATATCGGCAACATATTCTGTTCTTTGCAAATATTCATCAGGATTGCCACCTTTTTTAAATTCCGGAACAAACGTAGAAGGGATAACTTCCAGATTGCTTTTTAAACTCAGGGCAAACTCGGCTAATTTAACCTTGCTTTCTTCCGTTTCGTTCAAAAGAGTGTTGTTCTTTGCTTCAACCGCCATGGCTTGGGCAATAACGGCAGGCTCGGTTTCACTTGAATGTATGCCAAGCTTTCCTCTGCTATGTTTTTTGAACAATTCGTCTTGGTAAAAAAATAATTCATTTTTTAGGTCTAAGTTCCTATCTGCATCTAAATCTATCGGCATAATCGTTAATTATCAAAAATTAATACTTAACTTCCAATAATAACAACACTTTATTAAGAGTTTATTAATTTTTTAATCAAGGGATGTGTATCAAGTGACATTTAATCCTTTACGATTCCTAAAGCCGTAGTTTAAATTAGGATTCATTATTCCATTTGGGTCGAATTTTTGTTTAAGGATTTCTGCCTGTTTTTTTACCTCATCAGGTGTAAACCTGTCATATGCCCATGCATTATGAGGACCTACGCCATGCTCTGCACTGAATGTCCCTTTATATTTGACTACCGCCGGCTCATAAACCGCAGCTTGTATTTCCTTTTTTAAAGCCGGGCTTAGCTCTTTTTCTTTGGGGTACACCATATTAAAATGCATAGCCCCCAGTGCCTCATGCCCGAACGGAACTATCATAAGGTCGGGAAAATCTTTTTTAAGTTTTTCGCTTGCCTCCAGTCTGAAAGCACTAAGATTATCAGCCCCACGCACGGCAATATCCGTTGCTATAACCTGCCCTTCGAGCTTTATCGCCTCGGATATATGATGTCTGTGATGCCAGTAAAGGTAAGAATTACCCATAAGTCCGGTAGTCACATCTTTGCTATCCGTCAGGCGTTCTAAAGTAGCGTAGAGAATTGCGTCTAAATCTTCGTTTTCATCTTTAGTTGCCACTTCCGCCAGCAATGCATAATCCACTTTTTGCGGTTCATCGGCGAAAAGATATCCGGTATTTTGTATGTTTTTGCCTACAAGCCTGAGAGCTTCGCCCGACATACCTTCAAATGCAGTCAGAGCTTCACCGAAATCATTTTGTAGTTCCCGTCTTATAAGGCTTATGGATTCATTGTCTTTTGGCACTAGAACAACCGTTTCGTATCGGATAGGTTTTTCCTCAACGACCATAACCGCATCTGCTATAACTCCCAGATATCCTTGCGAGCCTATAAACGGGTTATTCGGGTCTATCTTGCTGTTATCCTGAGGCAGTTCGGGGTCTACAGCCCTCATATCGGTTTTAATTTGCTTTACTTCACCGTTTGCCGTAACTACGGTTATCTCGCTTGTCCTTGCTTTGGTATTGCCATATCTTGCGGCTCTTGAGCCTGCGGCATTGGTAGATATCAGCCCGCCGATATTTGCCGAACCGCTTGCACCTATGTCAATGGGCAGGAACATACCTTCATTTTCAAGCCTTTGATTTACCGTATCCAATATAAAGCCTGCTCCGACTTTCAGGCTATCCCCGTCCCTTTGAAAAATATCCTTATTCAGTAAATCCGTACCGATTACCACCTGTTTTCCCGAATTATCCGCCGTAGAACTTCCCACCAGTCCAGAATTACCTCCTTGCGGCACAACACCGATTCCCTCGGCATTGCAACACTGTAAAATCTCAGATAGCTGCTGTGTATTTTTAGGACGCACAAGCCTTAAAGCAGTTCCCTCACCATAGCGGTAGCCTTTTTGATATACCGTTTCTTCATACGGCACTTTCATTTTTTGCAAAACTTCATCAAGACATTTTATATCAGGCACAAATTTATTCCTTATTAAACCACCGAGGAAAATTACGCCCCCTTGGCATTGATTGTAAAGATGTTTTTGCTAGATTCTTAAATTTCATTCGATAAGCCTTTCACTATTGTAATAAAAGTAATATTTGCTATATTCCGTTAAATTTAATCTTTCTGTCATCCTATGGCAAAAAGTTAGTAAGCTTTTTGACCATGGGATCCAATTTGAAAAAGTTAGGAAACTTTTTCAATATCTAAAAGTTTAGTAAAACTTTTAGAATGTGGATTCCACTATAATTTTATTCTCCTAATAAAATTCGTGGAATGACAATTTCCTGCTTAATAACTAATTTTACAATAAAATTATGACAGAAAACAAAAGCTTTTACATCACTACCCCGATATATTACGTAAACGACTCACCACATATAGGTCATGCCTATACAACTATCGCATGTGATGTAATGGCAAGGTTTAAACGCTTAGACGGCTACGATGTAAAGTTTTTAACAGGCACAGACGAACATGGTCAGAAGGTTGACAAAGCAGCTAAAAATGCAGGCATTGACCCGCAAAGTTTCACCGATGAGGTATCAAAGCGTTTCCGTACATTGGTAAAATGCCCCGATGAGGAAAACGAAAATCTGCTTAATGTCACCAACAATGACTTTATCCGCACTACCGAAGAACGCCATAAAAAAGCTGCACAAAGCTTATGGAACAGGATAAAGGATAACGGCTATATATATGCAGATAGCTATGCAGGCTGGTATTCTGTGCGTGATGAGGCGTATTACGGTGAAGATGAGCTAATCGAAAAAGACGGCAAAAAACTCGCTCCCACAGGTGCGGAAGTTGAATGGGTAGAAGAAGAAAGCTATTTCTTCAAACTTTCCGCTTTTCAACAAAAGCTGCTTGATTTTTACGAGAAAAACCCTGATTTCATTACTCCCAAATCAAGATATAACGAGGTAGTAAGCTTCGTGCGTGGCGGTAAGGATTTTGTTGAGGGTGCGTTGCGTGACCTGTCTATTTCCCGCACTACGTTCAATTGGGGAGTGCCCGTCCCTGACGATGAAAAACACGTTATGTATGTATGGATAGATGCACTTACTAACTACTTAACCGCTATCGGCTTCCCTGATACGGACTGTAAAGAATATAAAAAATACTGGCAAAATTCTGAAGATTCTCCCGTACATGTTGTCGGTAAGGACATACTCCGTTTCCACGGGGTTTACTGGCCTGCATTCTTAATGTCGGCTGATTTGCCTTTGCCTAAAAAAATAGTAGCACATGGCTGGTGGACTATTGAAGGCGAGAAGATGTCAAAATCACTTGGTAATGTTATCGCCCCTAAAGAACTTATAGAACAATTCGGTATCGACCAAACCAGATATTTCCTCATGCGTGAAGTACCGTTCGGTAATGACGGAAATTTTTCTAAAGATGCTATGGTAGAACGTATTAATAGCGATTTGGCTAATAATATCGGCAATCTGGCACAACGGACACTATCTATGATTGCTAAGAATTGTGATGGGAAAGTGCCAAAAAATGAAGGTATTAGTGATGAAGCCACCCTTTTCTTAGCCAACCAACTCTTACATCACATATATAATGACCCATGCCTTTGCATACAAGTGCCAATGAAAGATTTTATGTTTAACTCTGCAACTCTGAATATTGTATCTCTAGCAAGCATGGCTAATAGTTTTATAGACGAATCAGCCCCATGGACTCTAAAAAAAGAAGGCAAAATCGAAGAAATGGAACATGTTTTGTATGTTCTTGCCGAATCAATACGCTGCATTGCCATAATGCTGCAACCGTTTACTCCGATAGCAGCAAAAAAACTTCTGCTTCAACTGGGCTATAGCGAAGATGATTTTAATAACGAGTTTGGCGGAGTTCCGTTTATTCAGCTTAAACCTGAATATGCACTAAAACCGGAAACACCGCTTCCAAAACCCGAAGGTGTGTTCCCGCGTATTGAAAATAAGCAGGCTGCTTAATACATACTGTCATAGAGGATTTTCCTAGCTTGGAAGAGCGGAATCTTCATCATTTTCGATTGATGTTGAACCCGTACCGTTACATTCTTTGCAGCGTATATATTTAAAAACGGTTTTTAATGTAACCAAGAAAATTATCGTTACTAAACACGTTGCCGATATCGCTATATGTTCGGGTAGGTTTTTGACATATTCGTATTTGTCATCAAAAATTATTGCAGGTATAAGCACAGCGATTACAACCAGTATTATCCAGCCCAATACATAAAATGAACGGGTAAAAATTTCTAACAAGTGAAAAGGGAGTAGTAAAAAAAAGCCGAGCCACCCCCATCTGGCTCCCGAACCCCGACATTTAGGACAATGTTTGGAATATCCCATAAATACTCAGTAAGATTAAAATTTTTAAAAAAATTCAATAACTTCTATTATAACGCAAAATTAATGCGATTACATTACAAAAGAAATTTAGTTAAAGTATTTTTACTACAATCGAAGCGTTCTACTCTTCTAGTTAAATGTGTTGATTTTATTTTTAAATAATATATATTGTCCGTTAAATATTTTAAAGATTGTTAATATCCGGAGATAATAATGCTAAAAAGAGTTATTTGTACATCTATTTTTATAACATCAATAAGTGCGTCTGCAATTGCGTCAAATCAGATAAGGGCGGCAGGTTCTTCAACCGTATATCCTTTTGTAACTGTTGCCGCTGAAGAATTCGGCAGGAGCGGACAGTTTAAAACACCTATAATAGAGTCTACCGGTACGGGTGGAGGATTCAAATTATTCTGTGAGGGTGTAGGGGAGCAAACAACCGACCTTGCAAATGCGTCGCGTCCAATCAAGCAAAGTGAGCGTGAGCAATGCACTAATAACGGGGTTAAGGATATCACCGAAATAAAAATAGGTTATGACGGTATTGTTCTTGCCAATACTTTGGGTGCTGAAAAAATGGATCTGACACAGGAGCAGTTGTTTAAAGCTCTAGCTAAGATGGTTCCTTCAGACGGCAAGTTAATTACTAACCCGAATAAAAAATGGAGCGATATAGACCCTTCACTTCCGGCACATGATATTGAAATTTACGGTCCTCCTCCGACTTCAGGCACGAGGGACGCTTTCGTTGAATTGATAATGGAACATGCCTGTGAAAAATTCCCCGAGTTTAAAGCGGCTTATCCTGATAAAAAAGCACTTAAAGAAGCATGCCATGCAATCAGGGAGGACGGTGTTTTTATTGAAACGGGTGAAAACGACAACCTTATAGTGCAAAAAATTTCCAATAATGACAAGGCTCTGGGCATTTTCGGCTTTAGCTTTCTTGACCAGAACTCATCATATGTTCAGGGAGCCAAGATAAGCGGAGTAGAACCGACATTTGAAAATATATCTGACGGAAGCTATCCGGTTTCACGTCCTTTATATGTTTACCTAAAAGACTCACATCTTGATAAGACTCCGGGTCTAAGGGAGTTTGCCAAAGAGTTGGTAAGTTCTAAAGCAATAGGTGAAGAAGGATACCTTATAGATAAAGGTCTTATCCCTTTAAGTGATGAAGAATTTGCAAATGTTAATGAAGCTGTAAATAGTAAATAACAAATCGGAATGTCCCACGAATTGGTTTTTTATAATTTTTTGTCAACCTGAACTTGTTTCAGGTTCTTTTATAAAAAGGAACAGATGCTGAAATAAATTCAGCATGACAACTATTTTTACACAAAAACCAATTAATGGGACATTCCGTAACAAACTAAAGTAAAGTTAATTCAAAGTGACTATAAAGCCGTCATACGCCGAAAACATTCTACGTATGACGGCTTTGCACTTTTTTATCCTATAGTAAGAGCCTGTGCCGTAGCGTTTATAACCGAGGCTATCCTTATTGATGATTGAATGCCGGTCTTGCTTACACCCTCCTTTTCAACCTGCCTTACATGTGCATCTATACACATACCGCAGCCGTTTATTGCCGATACGGCAAGAGAGTAAAGTTCAAAATCAACTTTCGCAATACCGGGATTACCGATTATATTCATACGCAGATTTGCGGGCATTTTTCCATAATCCTTATCAGATGCCAGATGAACAAAGCGGTAATATATATTGTTCATTGCCATAACGGTAGCCGATGCTTTGGCGGCATTTACCTCATCTTCGGATAAATGCTCTTTTGCATCACTTTCTACGGCTTTTATTAATTCTTCATTACGGGTAGCATAAACAGAGGCAAGTGCAATACCGTTTATCTGACTAAGGTTTAAGTCAGGCGAACCTTCTTCTGTTAATACGTTGCCCAAATTCAATTTTATATCTTTTGCGTACTCACCCAATGATGAGCGTATATTCTTTATTGACATTTCTTTGTTCCTTTATTGGTTATAATGGTTTCAGCAGTGCTGCATTAGTGAGAAGTTCTTATTTTCTTTACGAATCCAAAATCATGCGAGCATTTGCTAAAAGATACCTTCTTTTCCCAAATAAGCTCATGAACGGAGAATACAAAAGTCTGCACAATCGGTTCTATCAAGCCTATGCTAAGTGCTACGGCAATATTCCCCGTCAGACCGTAAGCTACTATTGTAGCAACGATTATGTGCGTTATACCATAGGATATTGTTTTAAATAAAATATGCATAATACCCTCCGTTCATTGTTTTGTTATGTAAAAATTACTTTGTAGCAGCTTTCAGGTCGATAGTTTCATCACCCTTGCTCCAGTTGCAAGGGCAAAGCTCATCGGTTTGTAAAGCATCTAATATGCGTAAAGTTTCCTTAGGGTTACGTCCTACGCTTAGGTCGTTTACGCTTACGTGTCGGATAATGCCGTCAGGGTCAACTATGAAAGTTGCACGCTGGGCTACACCCTCATTTTTGTCAAGAATACCAAGTGCTGATGTCAACTCACGCTTTACATCGGCAAGCATAGGAAAAGGAAGGTCACGCAGTTCGTCCTGATGCTTACGCCATGCCCAGTGAACAAACTCACTATCGGTAGAGCCTGTAAGCACCTGCGTATCCCTGTCCGAAAATTCCTCTACAAGGTCGCCGAATGCAGCTATTTCAGTCGGACAAACGAACGTAAAGTCTTTGGGGTAGAAAAATACTACCATCCACTTTCCTTTATATGACTTTTCGTCTATATCTACGAATACATTATCTATAGTTATATCCTTAAACGGTTTTCCGTCTACCGCTTTCAAATTGAACTGTGGGAAATTTTCACCAACTCCTAACATTTTCTTCTCCATTATTAATTTTGATTTTTTACTTCCGGAGCAAAATATTTTCTTGCCCCTATAGTTTTATTATACCTATATAAAGCCATATGTATAATATATTGATTTTATATAAACGATAAGTTATGCTTATGATATGAATATACGTGATTTTCAGTACATTATCTCAATAGCAAAGCATAGCCATTTCGGCAAGGCGGCGGAAGAATGCAACGTCAGTCAACCGGCACTTAGTATGCAAATTCAAAAGCTTGAAAGTGCCTTCGGTGTAAAAATATTCGAGCGTAACAATAAACATGTGATGGTAACTGACATCGGTCGCAAAATAATAGAGCGGGCGAAAAATATAATAGATGAAACCCAGCGTATCGACGAACTTATTAAAATAGCTAAAGACCCTGAGGCTGTAGAAATAAGGATAGGGGCATTCCCGACTCTTGCACCTTATTTTTTACCTGTCGCTATTCCCAAGATAATAAAAAAATTTCCTAAACTAAAAATTTTCTTAATTGAGGAAAAAACAGAAGTTTTAATCAAGAAGCTGCTTGCCGGTGAGATTGATACGGCATTTTTGGCAACTCCGCTTCCTATGGAAATCCCTACAATAGAATATAGCGTATTATTTGAAGATGAATTTTTGCTTGCCGTTCCTCCTTCGCATAAATTTGCGGGCAATAAGGTTATAAACAGGAACGAGCTATCAGGGGAGAGCCTGCTCCTTATGGATGACGGTCATTGCCTGAGAGAGCAGGCTTTGGATATATGCTCATTGATAGGGGTAAGGGAAAAAGAGCAGTTCAGGGCAACCAGTCTTGAGACGCTGAGGCAAATGGTAATAGCTAATGTGGGCATAACGCTTATCCCGAAAATAGCCGTAAGGGAAAATGACACTCTGGTATATATCCCTTTTCATAAACCACCGCCAAAAAGAACTATAAGCATGGTGTGGCGTAGCAGTTCGGTTAAAAAAGAACTGCTTTTGAAAATAGCCCAAAACATGATTTAGAATGTTTTTGCCGATTATACGGAAATTTTTCTTGCAAAATAATCATTTGTTGGCTAATTATACCCCTCCTGCCATAAGGGGGAGTAGCTCAGTGGTTAGAGCAGGGCGCTCATAACGCCTTGGTCGGGGGTTCAAATCCCTCCTCCCCCACCATTTTTTTAATAAATGGATTTTGCGTTTGCAGAATACAACATGCCTTATATTAAACACTCATACTTCTATATCACTATACTACTAGCATCTATAGTAATTTCTAAATAACGTTTATGTGTTAATGTCACCCCGTCGAATTACGGAGGGCTGGAACCACAAGGGTAAAATCTCTCTATTAACCATACGGAAGCTATTTGGAAAAACTATAAATCGGCGTATGGCAAAATAAATGAAAATATTTAACTCAAAGGAATTATACCTACCGAATAACCTTTTTTACAGCCTTTTTTATTAACCTGTACCAAGCAATCGGAGCTTAAAAGGGTAGACATCAACATTTTGTCATATGAAGATGCGGGCATTGCTTTTAATGTTTTGCCGTCATCGGTTGTAAGATGTGAACATATATAATCCATTTTCAGGTCGTTCACGTCCAAATCACGGTCTAATACGGCAATGTCGTTAAAATGTGTTTTTTCCGTGGAATTGTTCATGTAGCGTATAATAGGCTTTAAGAACAATATACAGGCAATATAGGTCGATATAGGGTGTGATGGTAAGCATAATAAAGGTGTATTACCTATTTTGGAAAATATTATAGATATATCCTCGCTTAAACTCAATTTAAGCGTTTCAAGAGTGTTATTGTTTTTTTCCAGTACTTTTTTTAACGCATCAGAAGATGATTTTGAGATACCGCCCGTTGTAACTATCAAATCCATGCCCTTGATAGATTTTAGCTTCTTGGTTATTGATCCTTCATTTTCAGACACAATGCCAAAATCGGTTGCGTTGGCTCCCTCGGATTTGGCAAATGAATTTAAGATTATATCGGTGGTGGATATTGTTTGTTCGGGGTCTACCCCTTCACCCGGCTTTATGAGCATATCACCTATTTCTAATATACCGATCTCAGGGGGTTTGCTTACATTCAGCGATGACAGGTTCATGGAGGCGGCAATAGCAAGGTCTATGGCGGTAATCTTATAGCCCTTCTTTAGCATTATCTCATCTATCTGAAAGTCTATACCGCAATATAAGATGTTCTGGCTATGTAATGCCGTTGTGTTTATTTTTATTGAGTCCCCTTCAACCTCACATTCATTATCTTCAATTACCGTATCTGCTCCTTCGGGCAATGGTGAGCCTACATAGGTGCGAACTGCCAGACCGTCTTTTATATTTCCGTTAAAAGGGGTTTCTGCCGTTGATTCTCCGATGACGCGAAGGTTAATAGGTGTGTCTTTTGTGTTATCGCAAATTATCGCATATCCGTTTGCAGACACCGTATCTTTGGCAGGAAACGGACGTAAAGCCTTTATATCCGTTGCCAGAACTTTACCCAGCGAGTCATATATGCCTACGGACTCAGATGTCTTTTGCTCTATATGTGATAAAATCCTTTCAAGAAAATCCCTATGGCTTTGATGCATTTTTTGTTACGTACCCCATGCTAATTAAACAATGCTAATTATATGCAACATGCATTAAAAAAAGGTTAATTATCTGAGGTTTTGTCAGGCTTTTTTTCCTTAATAATGTCAGAAATATCATAGGTAGGCTGTTCGTTGCCCTCAAGGTCAATTATGGTTTTCATGTCCTCGTTCAATTTTTGTGCTTCTTTTTTTATGTCGTCTATTTCGTCAATGTCGGTAATGGCGGAGGTGAATTCTTTGGCGGTGTTTTTTATCTTGGCTATTACCTTCTTGCAGTTGCGTACTACCGCAGGCAATTCTTCAGGACCTATAACAAGCAGCCCTACTATCGCTACTACGAACATTTCCGACCATGACAAATCAAACATATTAATTTACTGCAAGTTAGTTTTTGAAGGATTATAGTCATAAAAGTGTAAATATAAAGATATATTGGACAAAACTGTAATTTTAGGCTAGTTATTGCTAGCAAAAATGAATAAGAAGAAGGCGAGGAATCGTGAAAAAGAAAGAGAATCAGGAAAACTGGAAGATAAATACTAAGCTCGTAAGAGGCGGTACGCTGCGTTCTAATTTCGGTGAGACCAGCGAGGCTATTTTCCTTAATTCAGGGTTTTGCTACGAGTCGGCAGAAGTGGCAGAAAGCCGTTTTAACGGCGAAGCCCCCGGATTTGTATATTCAAGATATTGTAACCCTACCCTTGCCATGCTTGAACAACGACTTGCGTTGTTAGAAGGTGCGGAAGCGGCATGTGTGGTAGCAAGCGGTATGGCTGCGGTTTTTGCTTCACTTGCTTGTCAGATAAAACCCGGTGAGCATTTAATCGCAAGTAAGGTTCTGTTCGGTTCGTGTTACTATATCGCTACCGAGGTGATGCCTCGTCTTGGTGTGGAGGTTACGTTGGTAGACGGCAAGAACATGAAAGAATGGGAATCGGCTTTCAAAAAAAATACCAAATACGTGTTTATCGAGTCCCCTTCAAACCCTAACCTTGAACTGGTGGACATTGAAGCTGTAGCCAAGCTATGCAAACAACACAGTGCTTTCTTCATTGTTGATAACGTTTTTTCATCACCAATGCTGCAACATCCTTTGGAGCTTGGGGCTGACTGCGTTGTATATTCGACTACCAAGCATATTGACGGACAGGGGCGTTGTTTAGGCGGTGCGATTTTGGGCAGTAAGCAGTTCATTGAAGAGGTGGTAACACCTTTCCACAGGCACACGGGGCCGGCTATGAGTCCGTTCAACGCATGGGTGTTCCTCAAGGGGCTTGAAACTTTAGAACTGCGTATGCAGCGTCATTGTGATAATGCTGATAAAGTAGCCCAGTTTTTAGACAGGAATAAAAATATAAAAAGGGTGATTTTCCCCGGACTTCCGTCACACCCGCAATATGACCTTGCATGCAAGCAGATGGACAGAGGCGGCAATATGATAGCTTTCGAGGTGAAAGGCGGAAAAGATGCTGCGTTCGCTTTTATGAACAAGTTGAAAATAATCGATATTTGCAATAACTTAGGTGATTCTAAATCATTGATAACTCACCCTGCGTCAACTACCCATTCTAACATCGCCCCTAAAGAGCAGATAAAGCTTGATATTACACAGGGAATGCTGCGTTTGTCGGTGGGGCTTGAAGATGTAGATGACCTTATAAACGATATTTCTCAGGCTTTGTAGGTTTGCAACAAAAATAAAAGGTTGAAAAAACGGCATCATGGAAAAAGAAAAGTCCGACTCGGAAATAAATGAGTTAACCGAGCAAGAAGAAAATTCTGAAACACAAGAGCATGGAGGTCCTAAAGGACTGGAGCCTACCCGCTATGGTGACTGGGAAAAAGGCGGTCGCTGCGTAGATTTTTAGTATAGAGATTCTGAAATAAATTAGCCTATAACAAAATTTATCTATAACGAACACTGCCAACAATATTCGGGTTACATAGGCTTGCTATTTTGAATAAATTATAGCAATGTCGGCTCAAATAGTTTATAATTGAGATTGTATGCAATTTGATTTACCCGCTAACAGCAATGACATTTTAAGGAACGCCTCCCTTCCTTTCATGATAGAAAAATCAGGAATAAGAGGGCGTTTCGTACGGATTAATGAAGAAGTCCATAAGATATTAAGCGACCACAAATACCCGTTACGCGTATCACAGCTTCTTGGAGAGCTTCTGGTTCTAGTATCCATGGTAGGCACTATGATGAAGCTGAAAGGCATCATTTCGATACAGGCTCAGGGTAACGGAGCAATAAGTTTTGTAAGCGCCGATTACACGTCAGACGGTCATTTGAGGGGTTACACGCATGTAAATGACAAAAAGACGATGCGTGATATTGAAGCTACCGGACGCAAGGAACAGGACATAACCGAACTTTTCGGAAACGGTAATGTTATGATAACAATTGATAACAAAGGTGAAAGGGCATATCAGGCAATCGTACCTTTAACCGGAAAAAGTCTTTCCGGTTGTATTGTTGAATATTTCAGACAATCAGACCAATTGGACGTTGTAATGGAAGTTACCGCAAATAAAATCAACAAAACATGGCATGCAGGCGGTATAGTTTTACAGCGTATTGCACAAGAAGGCGGTCGAAAACCGTCAAACCGTAATGAAGACGACTTTGAACGTGCGAGTATATTACTAGATAGCGTTACCGACAAAGAGCTTATAGACGATAACCTGCCCATGCCTACACTATTATACAGATTGTTCCATGAAGACGGCGTAAGGATTTTTGACCCGTCAAAACTTGAGGCCAGATGCAGATGCTCAAGAGAACGCATGGAAATGGCTTTAGATATGATGCCCGAATATGAGCGTGAGAAAATGAAGGTCAAAGGCGTTATAACCATTACCTGCCGATTCTGTAATAAGAAAGAGAAGTTCAAGTAAAAATACCATTATAATTTTTCTTTTAGAAAAATTCAGCGTATAATAAATTATAGTATTTTTATATTTTAGAGAAAAAACGCCATGAACGCATGGATAATTTTATTTTCAGGTACATTAATATCGGTCATAGCAAATGCTATGCTGAAACAGTCCGACGGTTTCAATAATTTTTTTCTTGGCTGCGGATCATTTATATTGTTCGGAATCGGCATATTCTTATACGGTCAGGCTGTAAAAACCTTGCCAATCGGAATTGCCTATACCGTATGGTCAGGAATAGGCGTGTTTATAGTAACGGCGATAGGGCTAATATGGTTCAAGGAAACAATCTCGCCTTTGGGAATATTGTTTATGGTTATGATAATAACCGGCTGTATAGGATTAAACCTTATTACAAAGTCTTAAAACGGAATTTTTGCCGTTCCATTATGTACTAAATAAATTAACATTCCCCCAAAAATTACCGCACTTTCTGTTAAAGCAATTGGAATTATGTATATATGGAATTTACTATCAGGTTTTATTATTTCAGGATTTTCTTTATTGTATAGAATTGAAATTTCTTTACCGTTTTCAATAGTTTTTAATTTATAATTTATTTTTCCTTTTATTTTTCTTCCAAGACGGTCTTTGTACTCAACCATATGTTCTATATAACTATTATTACCCACCCCTTGATTACTACTACTCAAAACTTTTGCATTTGTAGCAATTGAATTTTTTACAAAAGTTTTTGCTTTAACAAATAAAAAAATGGCAGCAATTGCAGTTGCTAACATTGTTAAAAACAGAACACAAAATATCAATTTACCCGGATCATTTAAAATTTCCTGCATATCAACCTTCAAATTACATTTTTTAAAGATTATAGAGAAAAAAAATAATTTTTCATTTGAATTTTTTGATTAATGCAATATAAGCTGCACAAATATATCCACAATTATAAAAGATTAAAATTATGAATGGTACTAAATTTTCTGAATTTGTTAGAAACAAAATGCAGCAACAACATACTAACACTATTACCGGTCGTCCGATAACAAGTTGGCAAGATGCCGTTTTCAAAACACCTGATTATGATAAAACAACTAAGTATATATCCGGCGGCAATACACCGTTGAAAAAAATAGAAGAATCCGAGCGGTCACCAAAATCGGTAATAAGCCGTTAGTTAAAATTCTTCCGAACCTCTAGCAATAGCGGTTATACCGGTGCGGGCAAATTCCAATATGCCGTACTGCTTCATTGCCGCCAAAAACTCATTAACCAGACTAGGGTTGTCGGATATCTCAAACACGAATGATTTTTCTGTCGAGTCCACTTCCTTAGCATTAAAGCTATCGGCAAGATGAAGTATTTCAGCCCGTTTATCTTTTATTGCCTTAACTTTTACAAGTGCCAAAGTACGTTCAACAAAAGCACCGTCGGCAGTAAGATTATGAACCTTATGTACAGGCACTATCCTTTCAATAAGAGTGACGATATGGTCAACAACCTTTTGCTCGGCAAATGTAGTTATTGTAATACGGGAAAGCCCTTTTTCCTTATTAACTTCAGACACAGTCAAGCTGTCGATATTATAACCACGCCCCGAGAACAAGCCTACAACCCGTCCCAAGACCCCTGCCTCATTATCAACCAAAACCGCTAAAATATGTCGTTCCTGTGTTTGTTCTGTCATAATTTCTTACTTATATTCTTTATTGTTTTTTTTAAAATCGGTATATCATTTTCTATAACCGCCCATACAAGCTCCATATCCAGCCCCATATATTCATGAACAAGGACATTCCTAAATCCTGAAATTTGCGACCATTTTACGTTAGGGTTTGACTCTTTCATATCTTGGGATATTCTTTGCGTTGACTCTGCCATAACCTGCAAATTTCTAAGAATCACGTCTCTAACTTTATAATTATCCAAAAAAGCCCCCTTTCCCTCAAGGCTCATCTCCTCAACTTTTTCAATGCATTCGATTATATGTTCAATATAAACTTTATCCCTGTTCATATTGGCTTTGCCTCATTTAATATCTGCTCCTTTATAGAGTGATATAACCCCCTATCCGATAATACGTCAACTTTTGTATGCAGTAAATCCTCTAAACTATTTTGGAAAGCTATTAAGTCAAAGTAACTTCTGTTTTTCTGCATGGATACCAGAATATCAACATCGCTGTTTTCTTTTTCCTCACCACGTGCGACCGAGCCGAAAACACGTATATTTTCCGCACCAAATTCTTTTGAAAGGGCTAATATCTCATCTCGTCTTTTTTGTAAATCGTTAAAATTTGTCATTTTTATTTTTACTTATAAATTTTTCAGCGTCTAATAATAATTCTCTAAATTTAGACGAATTTTCTCCGATACCAAAAGACACAAACCCCAAATCATCAGCACTTGGCATTCCGATGTCTAAGAGCATTTTTCTTCTCTTTAGACTATAAATATAGCTATGTAGATCATCAACAGAATATTTACTTAGACAAACAGTAAGCAAGTCGTTACCACCTAGTTCAGCTTGCCTTAAAGAAATGGTATAGTAACTTCTAAGTTTTACAATGTCATTATTATGATATTGCTTTTGATAATCATCTAACTTTTCTTTATCCGTAACTTCTTTAAAAAACTGTAGTTCATCATCTGTAATATCTTGGAATAATTCACATACAGATATTTCTATTTTATTATCGCCAGTACTGTTATTTTTAATTCTACAAAATGCAATAGCAAGCATTGTAATTGCTAATTCAGACTTAGTTCTTGATGCACTTTGCACTACGTCAAAAAATTGTTCTTTTAAATCATGACTAGCATTAATCTCGTTAATTAACTTAATAAACTCTTCATCATTAAAATTACAATAATATTTATATATTTGTTGTAATAGTTTGTTGATTCTCCCTTCACCAACTTCACTAAGAATAGATGATACCAAAATATTTGCGATTGGAAAGCCGCCAAAAACAATTATATCCATCAAACTAGCACCTGTGAATGAAGTAATATTTCCTACTAATTTTTTCTTAATTTTACTAACCATATAAACTTACCGGTAAAAACCTTTTAACTAATTTATGGGTTATCCTTTAGTTTGTCATCCCCAACTTGTTCGGGGTTCTTCTTGCTTTACCCGAATTTTGTGTAACAAGATTATAGGGTAATCTTGTTCAAATTGCCAGAGATTCCCCTATAATTTACATACATAAATTCGGGGAATGACGCAACTTAAGGAGTGTTAACTATTTTGGTTAGCAATGCCAAATCCCCTTATAATTTTCTACAAAAATTGTCGAAATACTTTATAAAAATAATTAATTAAACTTATTATTTTTTACTTTGCATTTTCAGGGTATAACACTATCAATAAAATTTAACTAAACCCTCTGCCTTGCTATTTCCTCATCAACTTCAATCTTATCATTAGGGCTAAACTCAATTTCGTAATGAGCCGCACCCGCAGGTATCATCGGGTAAACATTTTCCGCCTTATCCACATGCATATCAAGGAATACCGGACCATCTGTTTCCAGCATTTCTTTTATAGCATCATCAACCTTTTCAGGTCTGTCACAAATAATCCCCGTAAGTCCGAATGCTTTTGCAAGTTCCTTAAAATCAGGCAATGCCTCCATATAGCTTTCTGAATGTCTGTCGCCATGGAAAAGCTCCTGCCACTGGCGTACCATTCCCATATAGCTGTTATTCATCAGGAAAACCTTAACAGGCAGGCGATATTGAACTGCCGTTGCCAATTCCTGAATATTCATCATTATTGATGCCTCACCCGAAACGCACACCACAGGTTTATCAGGATTTCCGATCTGCACCCCGATAGCGGCAGGTAAACCATACCCCATGGTTCCCAAACCACCCGATGTCATCCAGCGGTTAGGCTTGTCGAACTTGATATATTGTGCCGCCCACATCTGATGCTGCCCCACATCGGTGGTCACATAAAAATCCTTACCCTGTAATGCTTGGTTCAGCCTGTCCAGAGCATATTGCGGCTTTATAGCCTTTCCCGACTGCTTATAACCGAAGCTGTCTTTTTTACGCCATTGTTCAACCTGTTTCCACCATTTTTCAAGTGAATCCTTATCGCATGATAGTTTTTCTTTTTTCCAGATATCTATCATTTGCTCAAGAACATGTGCCACATCGCCCACAACCGGAACATCAACCATAACATTTTTATTTATAGATGAAGGGTCTATATCGACATGTATTTTCTTAGAATCTACCGAAAACGCATCAAGACGACCCGTAATACGGTCATCAAACCTTGCACCGATATTTATCATCACATCACATTTTGCCATACACATATTGGCTTCATATGAGCCGTGCATACCGAGCATACCTAAAAACTGCTTATCATTGGCAGGATATCCGCCGAAACCCATCAATGTATTTGTAATAGGTGAACCCGTCATTTTTACGAATTTAGTAAGTAATTCAGCCGCTTTTATACCTGAATTAATTACACCGCCACCCGTATAAAAAACAGGTCTTTTAGAAGCGGCAATTAATTTAACAGCTTTTTTTATAGCGGCTTCATCACCTTTAAGTTTTACCTTATATGACTCTCTGGTAACATTTTTAAGGCTTTTATATTCTGCCGTCATATTCTGGATATTTTTGGGAATATCGACAACTACGGGACCGGGGCGACCTGTGCTTGCTATGTGTATCGCCTCTTTTACGGTACTTTCTATTTTTTCCACTTCTTTGATAAGATAATTATGTTTAGTGCAAGGTCTTGTAATACCTATAACATCAGCCTCCTGAAAAGCATCACTACCTATTAAGTGAGAAGGAACCTGACCTGTAATACAAATTACGGGAATACTATCTAGATAAGCATCGGCAAGACCGGTTACGGTATTGGTAGCCCCCGGCCCTGATGTTACAAGAACCGCACCTATCTTTCCTGTTGAACGGGCGTATCCTTCTGCCGCATGCACCGCACCCTGCTCATGACGCACCAATATATGCCTTAGCTTGTTTTGCTTGAACAACTCGTCATATAAAGGCAACACCGCACCACCGGGATATCCGAATATAGTATCTACCCCTTGGTCTACCAAAGCCTTTATAACTATCGCTGCTCCGCTAAGTTGCATTTTGCCCTCTTGTTAAGTAACTATCTGATTTTTTTATATTGTGTTTTAAATATAGTATTTTCCATGTAACTATAAATAAAATGGAAAATACTATAAAAAGCGTTGGATTGTAATATTTTATGTGGATAAGTCAATAAAAACCGTTTTAACCAATATAATTATAAGTTCTTTTAATAAATTATATTATGTTATTTTTAGGTAAAGGTTTGGCTTCGTTAAATACGCAGACTACATCCTGACCGTGCCTTAGTGTAAAAACACTTGTGACCCTTTCAATTACAATATAATCGCCTGCAATACGATAATTCACAAGCTCCTCTTCCCCTCTGGAATCGACAAGGAAAAATGCAGGAAGGTCTGCATTTACATCTTTGAACTGGAAGAATGTAAATTCACCGTCGTCAAAGACACGTAACGGCTCAACAAGCTCCGAACCGGAAATAGTGTAATTAAAATTGTATTTTTCAGGCTCGCTCAGGTCAGGTCCTTTTTTTTGTTTACCGAATTGTAGTACGGCACTTTTACCCTCATTACTGCTTTCAGGATAAAGGAACTTTGTTTCGAAAACCAGCTCAGGATCGTTTATTCCATCATCGCTGACTTCAGCCGCCTGTAAAATAAAGTGATATGTCCTCTTACTTGTAATTAGCAGCATATTAGTATTGGCATCTTCAGGGTTGTCCGCTATCGGTTTTATGAATATACGGTTACCTTGCGGCACTATCTGCCATGACTTGGTATCACCCATTGATATGGTTCTTACCTCTTCTCCATCTTCTAATACGATACTTGCCTGATAGTTATAGTAACCTGTGTAATGGTGAATGCCGTTAGGGTTGTAGGTAATGACACGCAACCTGCTATCTATAGGTAAAGGTCTGGACTTTTGTATTGCCCAGCTTGCATTTGGTGCTAAAAATATTATAAAAATCAACAATCCGTATATAAATGAATTCATCATTAAAACCTTTAATAAAACCTTAATAAATTATTTACCGAGCAACCTTATTCCGTAATATTTTACTATAAAACGTAACGGAGCACCGGTTCTGGCTATTGTTTCTATATCAGGAAGTCTAAAATGTACAGTAGCTTCCCAACTGCTTCTTGAAATTTTTTTGTATCCTGTAACTTTTCCTTCTTTTAGCCTTTCTTCTTCAAGCTCTTCAGAAGTCCTCGGCTCTATCACTGTTGCGGTAAATAAAACCCTCGCCTGACCTGATGTTTTATCGTCTCCGATAAACTCAACGCTCCTGATCTTTATAGCACGCTCGGTATGATCCTTATATCTTGCAACAGGACTATACGGGTTAAGGTCGTTCATGTAGTTCATATACTCATTAAGAACTTTCTTAGATGACGTACTTTTAACTTTTTTCATTTTATACTGGAATTTCTCACCGTACATCTCATCCGGTAGATATTCCTCACGTGTTTTTACATAATCCTCTATGAAATACCTCGCCATGGCTTCCTGAGTGGTTTCCTCTTTTTTGGCGATAGGTTTTATGAATGAAAAATAATCGGTTGAGTTATCCACTTCTATAGGCAACGGTACTTTTGGAGTTTTATCTATTATAGCCGATAGATTTAAAGATAGAAGGATAAAACAAATACAAAATATGCCGGCTAATATTATAAGGAAAGACCTTTCGGTTACAACCGTTATGTATCGCTGCATATACCATTCATGCGCATCATTGAAATATGACCCGTCTTTTATCTTTTGTGCAATTTCTTTATCCTGATTCTTCATGGTAACTCAGTTTACTATATTTAAAGTGTTTTTTTCAAGCACCAAATTATAATAGCCTTCTGTATGTGCAACCTGTTTTCAGCTTCATCAAATACAACCGACTGTTTTCCGTCTATTACACTGCCGGATACCTCTTCTCCCCTATGGGCAGGAAGACAATGCATAAATATGGCATCTTTCTTCGCAAGCCCCATTATTCTATCATTTACCTGATAAGGTGTAAGCAGCTTAATTCTTTTTTCCGCATCTTTGTCACCCATTGAGACCCATGTATCGGTAGTAACAAGATCGGCATCGGCTACTGCTTCTTCGGGTTTTACGGTCAATGAAACCTTACCGTTATTTTCTTTAAACCATTTACACAGTTCCTCCGAAGGTTTTAGAGCCTCAGGAGTTGCGATACTAAGTTCAAAACCCAGCTTCACCGCAGCATGTACCCATGATGTAGTAACATTATTAGCATCTCCTACCCATGCAACTTTTTTATTTTTTATATCACCTTTATGTTCTTCAAATGTCATTATATCCGCCATTACCTGACAGGGGTGGCTATAATCTGTCAGCCCGTTAATTACAGGAACCGAAGCGTGTTTTGCAAGCTCAAGCAACGTATCGTGCGAAAAGCAGCGTATCATTATTATATCGACATATCTTGATAATACACAAGCGGTATCGGAAACAGGCTCGCCCCTGCCGAGCTGGCTGTCATTGGTATTTAAAATAATACTGTTACCGCCAAGCTGGTTGATACCGACTTCGAATGAAGTACGGGTACGTGTTGAAGGTTTTTCAAATATCATGGCAAGCTGGCTGCCTGTCAGCGGCATCTGCACTTCACCTTCCTTTAGCTTTCCCTTCATATCTTTGGCGAGGGATATTATGTCCCTCAGGTCATCAGGTGATATCTTATCTAAATCTAAAAAATCAGGCATTCCTTCCTTCTTTGAAAAAATTTAAAAAATTAAGATAAACAAAAAGTTTAAAAGTGCAAGTATAGTGTTTTTGCTTTGTATTTATGCTATTAAATCAAAATGATAAATACTATAAAACAATATGAATTATATATAATAATAGTTAATCAATAATTAAATGAGATTTTTTTAGAAGTTTATTAGGTGAACTTTGCACACCCTACTTCTCGCCAAACAAATCAATAATTTTTTAGAACCGCTATCCTGTCATTGATAGGGGGATGTGTAGCAAACATACCCAAGAATGACACCTGATTATCTATCATCATTTGCTTTACGTCATCATCAACGCCTTCAATATTTGAATTACCCGATATTTTCTGCAACGCCCTTACAAGTGCATCGCTGTTCTTGGTAAGCTCAACCGCACCGGCATCTGCCAAAAACTCCCTTCGCCTTGAAAGTGCAAACCTTATAAGTATCGATAATAAATACCCTATTGCAGCAACGGCTATCACTATTAATATCATCACTATCTGCCCTTTGCCGTTGTCACTTTTGCGACCGGAGAACCCTCGGAAAACACTTCTTACCAGCATTTCACTTATTACGCTTATAATACCTACGAATATTATGGAAACTATAAGCAGGCGTACATCACGGTTAATTATATGGGCAAGCTCATGGGCTATTACGGCTTCAAGCTCGTCATCTTCGAGTTTTTCTATTATCCCGCGGGTAAGCGTAACGGCATATGTTTTTTCGCTTATACCGCTGGCATAAGCATTCAGGGCTTCAGAATCTATAATGAATAATTTAGGCATGGTTATGCCTCGGCTTATACAAAGATTCTCAAGAAGATTATAAACCTTCGGGTTTTCTTTTCTCTCCAAAGGTCTGGCGTGCGTTTCTTTGTTTATCAGGCTTTGATGTGAGAACCATGCAATTACAAACCATATGACAACACCCATTACAACAAAAACAAAACCGTCCGTTGCCATCTTGTTTGCTTCCTGCACTGTTCCCGTCATTGCAAAGAACACAGCCCAGCACATTCCCAAAATAACGAACGGGAAGCTTAACAGCAAGAACATGGATTTGAGATTATTATTCCAGATACTAGATTGTAAACCTATACCGTGTTGCATTGATATATCCTAGAATTTAACTTCAGGAGCGGTTTCGATTTTCTCCCTTTCATCATCACCGACATCAAAAAATTCCTCTTGTTTAAAACCGAACATTTTGGCGACCAAAACAGAAGGAAATTGTTCACATGCCGTATTAAGCTCATTAGTGGCATTATTAAAGAAGCGTCGGGCAGAGGCTATTTTATTTTCAATATCTGAAAGCTCCGTCTGCAAATGCCTGAAATTTGAATCGGCTTTTAAGTCGGGATAATTTTCCGCTACGGCAAAAAGGTTCATCATGGCGTTGCCTAAAGCAGATTCGGCAGCAGCTCTTTCTGCCACCGGAGCGTTTGAATCGATTCTGGCGCGCATTTTTGTTACTTCCTCAAACACTTTCGACTCATGCTCGGCATAGCCTTTTACAGTATTTACAAGCTGTGGGACAAGGTCATATCTTTGTTTAAGCTGTACATCAATATCTGAAAATGCGTTCTTACGGTTCTGACGCAGCTTTACCAGACGGTTGTATAGCATTATAAGAAATGCTATCAATGCTAAAACTATTATGCCTAAGATTATTTCCGCACTCATTCTTATCCTCTTGTAATATAATCAAAAAATATCTAATTTTTTGATTATATTACATTTTTGTTTTTTCCCCAACAAGTTTTTTAAATTTACACTCCATGGTGTTCCTTATATAATTATTTACTGAATTAATCTTCTAAAATTAAGGATATATAATGCAAATTCACGAACAAAGCCTATATAATGGCAACACCGTAACCTCTTTAGCGGTTATGACGGCTTTCGGTACGGCAGGAGGACTACTAACGGCGAGTTTGTACCAAGGTTTTAGACAACACAACGAAATACAGGATATAGCCGGACGGGAAAATACTGCATGCGGCATTGTTACAGGCGTATTAATCGGTGAGCAAATTTGTAAGCAATCAGGATTGCCTACAAATTCAAATATGGCTATTGCCGGATATTTAGCGTCTTGCACAGCCATTAACACCATAAATAAAATATTGTCCTACGGTGAGCAAATTGCACAAGAAAGACAAAACGCCCAAAACCATAGGGACGTTTGATTAGCAAAAACTATAAATTAACCAACGGTACGCATTCTATAGAAGAGTTATATTGCGGGTTTGCCTGCATATACTGACATTCCTCCATTGAAGTAACCTTAGTTTGTATCTGCATATCCTGCTGATGAAAACTTAATATATTAACTACTATCATAAGAACTTTCATTGTATAACCATGCGATTATTTTAACTTTCTAGCTTTATAGATAAATAGAAAGAATTGTGCAAGTGTTTTTTTACGTAAAATAAATTCATTTACGTTTCTCTTATAAGATACGAACTTAGCATTTATTATAACTAAGCAACTTTAGCAGTCAGATATTTGAATATTTCCTCAAGGTCTGCCTCTTCGGTGGACAGGTCACGTATGGTTATTTTTGATTTAGTAACATCTTGCAATATCCGGTCTATGGATATCTTTGAAGTATTATATTCTATTTCAAGGCTGCCTTCGGCATTGATAGTTACATTATATCCGCCAAGTTCCTTCGGCACTTCTTTGAACGGCTCGTTACCCACAATAATTATTTTCTTGCGGTCTATTATTTTCATCACGTTCTTTTTAGTGTCGTTAGCAATTATCTTACCGTGATTAATGACCGCTATCTTATCGCAAAGCTCCTCGGCTTCCTCCAGATAGTGCGTGGTAAGCACTACGGTCGTGCCCTCCTTATTCAGCTTTGTTACATATTCCCAAAGCTGGGTTCTAAGCTCCACATCCACGCCTGCGGTCGGCTCATCAAGAACAAGTACCTTCGGGGAATGCACCAGTGCCTTTGCTATTAACAATCTGCGTTTCATACCGCCTGAAAGCCTTCTTGCCGGAGAAAATGCCTTATCGCCTAAGCCCACAGCTTCGATTATTTCCATGGTTCTGCGTTTATTTTTCGGTACGCCATAATATCCTGCGGTATTTTCCAGTGCCTCAAACGGAGGGAAGAACGGGTCAAGCACCAACTCCTGCGGCACAACCCCGATAGCCCTGCGTGCGGCTTTTGTCTGCTTATCGATATCATGACCGCATATGCTGACACTACCTTCCGTCTTGTTTACCAGACCTGCCAGAATATTTATAAAAGTGGACTTACCCGCTCCATTTGGTCCTAGCAACCCGAAGAAAGAACCTTCGGGGATTTCAAGGTCAATATGGTTAAGTGCAACCTTATCGCCGCCTTTTTTAAGCTTATAAGCCTTATATAATCCTTCAACTTTTATTGCTGCTGTTTTTGTCATTTTTACTTATATCCGAATGTGTTTAGCCTCTAAATTTACTTTGCCAATCCTGTCATACTATGAAAAAATTTAGTAAAATTTTTCGGAAGTGTACATTTAATGTTAATGGTTGATGTGTCACCCTGAACTTGTTTCAGGGTCTTTTCAAAGTAAAATGAGATGCTGAAATAAATTCAGCATGACAAATACCCAAATTAAATTCAAAATGACTATATTTTTCCTAAACCCCGATTAAAAACAATCCGTATTCATCCGCCATTTTGATAACCTCTTCTTTGTCGATTATCAAAGCCCCTCCGGCTTCAACGGCAATACCTGACAAACCGTTTTCATACGCTTTCATAATGGTGACAGGTCCTATCGTCGGCAAGTCCACCCTGCTATCCTGACCGGGTTTTTTCACCTTTACCAGAACACCGCCTTTTTTCTCCATTTGCAGTTCGCTGCATCTTTGTATAAGCCCGTCGGTTCCTTCAATTGCCTCAACGCCTATAACAACACCGTCCTGTACTATTACGCTTTGCCCTATATCAAGTTCACCTATTTTTTTGGCAATTTCTTTTCCTACCTCAATATCCTCTTTTTGCCTTTGGTCAGGTTTAACCATGCCTAGCTGCCCCATAGTGACAAGAGCATCTTCTAATATCTCATCAGCACCTACTATTTCAAAACCGTTATCTTCAAAGAATCCTATAACGGTAGTCAGCAATTTATTGTCACCGTTGAACTTCGCTTTGGTTATCCTTGCCAACAATTTTATACCGCCTGCGTCCAGACTAAGCGATAGCAATTTGGGTCTTTTGAGTCCACCGGCAAAAACTACCTGCTCCACCTTCTCTTCTTTTAAGGTTTTTATAGCTTTTCCGACAGAACCTATATTAAGCTTAACACTTTGGACTTTACTTATGGAACTGGGCAGATTATCGGTTATTAAGATAACGAAAACATCTATGCCTGAGTTGATGCACTGGCTAATTATTTTTTCAGGCAGGTCACCGTTGCCCGCTATCAGACCTATTTTTGAGAATTTCGTATCATGCTGCATCTGCGTTTTTCACACTATCATGTTTTGGCTGGCATATTGCCCTTGAGCTATTTGTCCTTATGAACTCTATAATCTCTTTTACACCGCTATTATCCTTGAACATCTCGGCAGCATCTTCCATACGCTCCTGCAATGTTCCCTCTTGTGAGAATATCAAACGATAGGCATTTCTTAAAGTATGTATTTCCTCACGTTTGAAATTACCGCGTTTTAGCCCTACAAGATTAAGACCGCATAAATTCGCCCTTTCACCCATAGCCTGACCGTAAGGTATCACATCATTTTCAATACCCGACATACCGCCTATCATTGCATGATGCCCTATCCGCACAAACTGATGTATTGCCGCTAAGCCGCCTATCACAGCAAAATCACCAACCTTTACATGCCCTGCAAGTGTTGCGTTATTAGCCAAAATCACATTGTTACCCACCACACAATCATGTGCCACATGCGACCCCACCATAAACAGGCAGTTATCTCCGATGATAGTCGTCATAGCATCACCTTGTGTCCCCGGATTCATGGTTACATGCTCACGTATAGTATTATTCTTGCCTATCACCAATGTTGATTTTTCACCCTTGAACTTTAAATCCTGAGGAATATGACCGATAGATGCGAACGGGAATATACTAGTCCCCTCGCCTATCGTTGTATTTCCGTCAACGGCTACATGCGAATAAATCCTGACATTATCGCCTATTACAACATTTGCACCCACAACTGTGTAAGCACCTATTTCAACATTATTACCGAGTTTTACGCCATCTTCTATTATAGCGGTTGCGTGAATTTTATTCATTTGGATCCATTAACATTGCGGTTACGGTTGCTTCTGCAACTTTCTGTCCTTCCACGGTTGCCACCCCTGAAAATTTCCATACCGATTTACGGTTCTGTAGTTTTTTTACTTCCAGATACATGCTATCCCCCGGAACTACAGGCTTCCTGAATTTTGCGGAATCAATAGACATGAAATATACCAGTTTGCCTTTTGCCTCGTCGCCAAGGGTCTTTACCGTAAAGACGGCAGATGCCTGTGCGATAGCTTCAACTATCAAAACACCTGGCATAATCGGTTTATCGGGAAAATGCCCCATAAAGTGGGGTTCATTAAAAGTAACATTCTTCAAGGCTACCATAGAATCATCAGGAGTAAAACTGACTATCCTATCTATCAGTAAAATAGGATATCTATGCGGTATCATTTGTATTATTTCTTCAATTCCAACTATAGTTTCTTTGCTTTGCGTCATTTTTTAGCCTTTCTTATTGAGCAATTTTTTTATAGCTATTGTTTGTCTGTGGTAATCTTTAATATTAATAGCGGGAGAACCTCCTATTTTCATACCGTCGTCAATATCGTGCATAACACCTGATTGAGCGGCTATAGTGACCATGCTACCTATCTTCAGGTGACCTGCCACGCCTACCTGTCCGCCTATTACCGTATAGTCACCTATTTTGGTACTGCCTGAAATACCCACATGGGACACGATAATACACCCTTTACCTATCTTTACGTTATGCCCTATCTGCACAAGATTATCTATCTTGGTATTTCGCCCTATCACGGTGTCGGGACCCGCTCCCCTGTCAACACAGCTATTAGCACCGATTTCAACATCGTCCTCAATTATTACACGACCTAATTGCGGCACTTTAATATGAACACCTTTATCGGTGGCAAAACCAAATCCGTCCTGTCCCACTTTCACACCCGGATGTAATAGTACGTTATTGCCTATGATAGTATGGCTTACAGTAACACCATGCCTTATAACACAATCATTACCTATTTTAACATTGTCCCCGATATAAGCACCCGATGCTATATAGCAACCGCTGCCCATAGTTACATTATTACCGACATAAGCACCCGCTTCTATCCGGCACTTCTGCCCGACCTTTGCACTTTTAGATATATAGGCATTTTCCGAAATATCATTATTGTTATTATTATGATTTATCGGATAAAATGTTGTAGCAACTTTTGCATATGCAGCATAAGGATTATCCGAAACTAATATATCCATTTCCTTTGGTGCTTTTTCTATAGTTTCAGCAGACATTATACATGCCCCCGCCTTACTGCTCACAAGGTCATTACCGTATTTCTTATTGCTTAGGAAAGTAACTTCGTCCCCCCTAGCGGCATCTATAGGTGCAACACCGGCAAACTTCTTTTTACTATCCTTGGAACGATATATCTTTGCGTCTGCTATCTTTGCTATTTCCTCAAGGGATAGCGGCTCGATACTATCAAAAAATTCTAAATCGGGCATGGTACGGACTACTCGGGTGTCTTTACTTTAGGTAATTTCTTATCAAGCCTTTTTAGAACTTCATCGGTAATGTTCAAACTTTTATTTGCATATAATATCTGCGATGTAGGTATTGCAAGTTCAAAGCCGTTTTCTTTTGCAAGATCTTCTATAATCTGGAAAACCACCTCCTGCACCTGAGCCAAAGAACCCGATAAAGTGTTATCAAGATTAGCCCTTTTTACCTGAACATCTCTTTGAACTTTTATAAGCTTCTCCTTGAACTCTTCACGCTTTTGCTCAAAGACATCTTGTGCAAGGACTCCGCTTTGCGAAGCAAGTTTTTTCTCTTCTTCACGCAGCTTTTCTTCTTCTTTGGTTATTTCGTCCTGATATTTATCCCTTTTAATCTTTATCTTCTCCCTTATATCATTAGCGGCTTTCGAATCCTGAAGAACCTGCTGTATATCAACGACCGCTATCTTTAAATCTTCAGCATTAGCGGCAGATGAGATGTTGAACAAGGTAATAAATATTAGTATTAGCGTCTTTTTCATTTTTTTTCCATTTTTATAATTATCTATCTTTTTTAGAATCTGGTACCGAAATCAAATTGCAATCTTTGCGTTCTGTCACGTGTTTCCTTCAGGTAAGGTACGCCATAACTTACATTCAAAGGTCCAAGAGGTGATATCCACGAGAACCCCAATCCGGCAGAGGCATGCAACGTATCCCTGTCAACTATGGCAGGATTATCGCCATCGTCCAAACCTGTTATTCCACCCATATCATTAAAAACAAAACCTGTAAACCCCAGCTCGTCAGGAACATATGCTATAGGAAAATCAAGCTGCGATTTCACCGCATAATATCTTTTACCGCCAAGCACCGTTCCTTCGGTACTGTTCGTAAAGTCGGTAGGTCCAAAACCAACCGTTTCAAAACCACGTATGGTACGCCCCGTCAGCCTGAAATTATCAGCATAACGCACGCTCTTTCCGCCGAATCCCACTATATGACCGCCGCTTACGTTAAGTTTTAAGATAAAATCATCTTCATATATAGGATAATAATATCCCACCTTTGCTTCATGCCTTAAATAGTTAAGGTCGCCACCTGCTCCGGCAACTTTCTGGTCGAAAAGAATAAAATAACCTTCCTTAGGGTTAAAGCGATTATCACGCTTATCGTACAAGAATGAATGTCCGACTATCGAGGCAAGAGTTTCACCTGCCTGACTTACAACTATCGGAGATGCGTCCGAACGGATATTTGTCACCTTGTCCTGCTTTATAGTATAACGTATTGTATGACGTAAATGCTCGGTAAGGCTGTAAGAACCACGTAAAGAAAATCCTATTGAGTCGGTAGAACTTACCTCATCATCAATACGGTCACTTGTGAAGTTCCATACATCAAAACCTGCCGCAAGGTCTTTATCCAAAAAGTACGGCTCTGTAAAACCAAGCTCCAAAGAAAGACCCGTTTGGGATTTCTGGATACTGGTGCTAAGCTGCTGACCACGCCCAAGCAAGTTACGCTCTTGCAGACTTATATTACCCAAAGCCCCGTCATGCGTAGAAAATCCTGCACCAAAGCTAAGCTCACCTGTGGATTTTTCACTTACCTCAACATTGATATCGGCTTTATCAGGCTCGGAAGTTCTTGCCCTTTCAATCTCTATCCTGTCAAAAAAGCCAAGATTTTCGATCCGTTGTTTTGAACGTCTTATTTGAGCGGCATTGAACGGGTCGCCTTCTGCCAGCCTGAATTCACGCCTGATAACTTTATCATGAGTCCTCACGTTACCGTTAATATTGATACGGTTTATATATACTTTAGGACCTTCCTTGATATTATATGCCAGATTTATGATATCGGTATCGGGGTTACGGTCATATTTAGCGTCGATATCTACAAACGCATAGCCCATATCGTTTAGAAGGTTGGTCATTTCCTCAATCGTGTCATCAACTTTTGATGCGTCAAATTCCTCGCCCTCTTTAGTCTGTAAAGTCTCGCTCAACTCCTCAACCTTTAACCTCGGCAAAGCACTGGTTATATCCATTTTACCGAACCTGTATTTATCACCTTCTTCAACGGTAAAGTTCAAAATAAAGTGCTTGTTATCGGGAGTTATCTCGGCGGTATGTGATATAACCCTAAAATCAGCGTATCCTTTAGATATATAGAACTTCCTTAAAAGCTCCTTATCGAATGCCACCTTGTCAGGGTCATATGTATCATTTCCCGAATAGAAACTATACCAGCGTGACTCTTTTGTGTTCATCTTGGATTTTAAGTCCCTGTCGTCAAAGACCTTGTTACCGATAAAGTTGATTTTACCTACGGTAGTTTTCTTACCTTCCTTGATTTCAAAAATAATATCCACCCTGTTCTGGTCAAGGGTTACCACCTTCGGATCTACCGTTACCGAAAAACGTCCGCTCTTTCTATACATTGACTGTATTTTCTGCGTATCGTTCTGTACTTTTGATTTTGTATATACCGATCTTGATTTAAGACTTACTTCCGATTCAAGTATATCATCGCTGATTCTTTTATTGCCCTCAAACACCACCTTATTAACGATAGGGTTTTCCAGTACTTCAATAATAAGCCTGCCGCCTTCGTTAGATACTTTTATATCGTTAAAAAGACCTGTTGCGAACATACTTTTCAGGGAGGAATTTATTTTATCCTGACCGAGATACTCCACCTCCTCAGCGTCCATATATGACTTTATGGTTTCTTTTTCAACACGTTTATTTCCTTTTATTACAACTTCCCTTATCACTCCTTCCTGAGCGGAAGCTACGGAGGCTGTCAAAGTTACTATCAGGCTAAAAACTAAGAATATTTTGGATATGAAAGACATGTCGCTCAAGATTATAAAAGTTTGTACAGATCATTTACTATTGCAAATATAAACAGAGTTCCTACTAAAGCAATCCCTATTTTGAACCCTATCTGCTGAACCTTGTCGGCAAGTGGCTTTCCCCTAACCGCTTCAACTGCATAATACATAAGATGTCCGCCGTCTAGCAGCGGTATAGGAAATAAATTAACCAGTCCTAAATTTATTGAAAGCACCACAATGAACCACAAGATAGTATCCAGTCCCCTTTTTGCCGACTGCCCCGAATATTTAGCAATCCCTATCGGACCGCTTATATCGGTTGGGGAACGCTGCCCCGTGAACATCTGCCCGATAGCCTTTAATGTGCCTGCGGAAATATCGTAGGTAGTTACTATAGAAGATTTAAACGCAGAGAATATACCTACTTTTTCAATATAAGGATTCTCGGCACTGACACCCAGAATCTGAAATTTTACGACATTACCTTCACTATCGGTTCTTTCATGCACCGTAGGAGTGGCGAAGGTTGTATTTACAACACCGTCCCTTTCAAAAACTATCTGTATAGTTTCTTCCTTGTTACCGGCAATAAATTGTTGCAGGTCGGAAAATGAATTTATCTTTATGCCTTCTATTTCAGTAATCAGGTCTCCCGACATAAGCCCCGCTTTTTCTGCTGCCGAGCCTGACGAAACTACGCTGAGTCTGGCAGGCATTAACAGCTCTTCCGCCTCAATTCCAAAAAAAGGAGCCATTATGTCATTGCCGAACATATCCTGTCTTTGACGCATAGCGGGAGTTATACTGAATTCTTTTATTTCGCCGTTACGTTCCACGGCTATATTGACCGGACTTTCAGTGCTTAATGATTCGACCGCCCTAAAATCGGCAAATTCCCCGATATCCTTGCCGTCTGCTTTTTTTATGATATCACCCACCATAATACCGGCTTTTTGTGCCGGAGAATTTTCATATACCTCATTTATTTTCGGGGGTATTTCAACAGGCTTGCCCTTTGTAGAGAACACAAAGGTCATTATAACGATAGCAAGTATAAAATTAGCGGCAGGACCGGCAAAGACAACCGCCGATTTTATCGGTAACGACTTGGTGTGAAATGCCACTTTCTTTTCATCTTCGGTAAATGCTTTTATTTTTTCGGAATCGGGAGCCGATGCAGGATCTATATCACCGAACATTTTTACATATCCGCCAAACGGCAAGGCACAGAACTTCCACCTTGTTCCCGACTTATCGTTAACCCCGAAAATTTCCTTACCGAATCCTATAGAGAATTGCTCTATCTTTACGCCTGATATCTTTGCTATGAAATAATGCCCGAACTCGTGAACAAACACGATAACCGACAATATTACCACGAAAGCAGAAATGTTATAAAAAAATCCGGTCAAAATTTCCATATATCTCCTACGACTTTATTTATAAGTATATGCTTTTAAAAATGGTTTATTTATGTGAGTGTTCAATAAACATAGAATCCATATTTATTGAACACTCCCTTATTTATCAACACTGATATTTCTGGTTGCCTCAGGCAACTTCACCCGAAGACCTTCAAAACCTTCGCACATTTTTATCTGGCAGCCCAGACGGGACGTAGCCTCAAGCCCGAAAGCAAGGTCAAGCATGTCCTCTTCATCTTCGCTAGGCTCGTCCAGCATATCAAAATATTGCTCATCTACTATCACATGACATGTGGAACACGCTAAAGAACCTTCACACGCTCCTTCAAGCGGAATATCGTTTTTATGTGCTATCTCCATTACCGAAAGCCCTTCGGGTGCATCAACTTCTTTTTCCGTACCGTCTGCCAGAACAAATATCATATTAGGCATAAAACTCTCCTGTTACTTGCATCTTTACTATTGACCTTATAGCCTTGCAACACCATTAAGGCAAGCCGTTTAACCTATGAGTCTAATAATTATTTGAAAAAATGCAAAAATTAAGTCAATAATGTTTGTATATAGTAATTTTGAATTTACTTTGCTAATCTCGTCATTAAACAGAATTGTACATTGAACGGTTGAACCGTTAGAATTAATTGTTTTTGTCATGCTGAATTTATTTCAGCATCTCACTTTACTTTAAAAAGACCCTGAAACAAGTTCAGGGTGACAGTCAACCGTAAAACCTACAATTACGAAATTAAATTCAAAGTTACTATGAATCGTGAAAAAATTAGACAAATTTACAAAAGACATAACTAACAATATTAACTTTATAACATGCTTGATGACCTGACCATTGACTTAGTATTTGTATATTTTCTGGTTTTTTGCCGGATAGGAAGTGCCGTTCTGTTATTACCCGGACTTTCCGATACTAACGTGTCTTCTAAAGCCAGACTGATAGTAGCTTTAGGGCTATCGGTTCTGATAGCCCCGATGGCTAAAGACCTTTTACCGCCGCTGCCTGCAAGTGCGATAGGATTTTTTCTGGCGGCGGCAAGTGAAATAATCATAGGTTTATTGATAGGATCGGTTGCTAAAATAATTTTCAGCACCATGCATGTTGCAGGTCAGGCAATATCTTTCCAGATAGGCTTGTCTGCCGCTAACATCTTTGACCCGAGTCAGGGCGGACAAGGTTCAACCCTAGGTATGCTGCTTAACATGATAGCTATTTTAGTGATTTTCACTACCGATATGCACCACATATTCTTAACCGGCATAGTTGACAGCTACCGTTTATTTTCTCCGACAGATCCTATCCCTATCGCAGGTTTCAGCGAGGTTATAACCAAAGCGGTTTCGGAGAGCTTTCTTATGGGAATAAAAATAACCGCCCCCCAGATAGTTGTGGGGCTGATATTATTTTTAGGTGCCGGTGTGATGGGAAGGCTTATGCCCCAGATGCAGGTTTTCTTCGTGATGATGCCTATTCAGATATTTATAGGTTTTTTTATACTTATGGTAACGATATCGGCAAGCATGATGCTGTTTATAAATAACTATTCTGAAATAATGGGAAGTTTTATAGCCCGTTAGATTATTTCTTAATCCATAAATGAAGATGCCATATATCCTATTATAAATAGAACTATAATTATGGCAATAATTGCCAAAACCCCAAGGTCAAGAACGAAAGTTGCTATAAAAAGGATAGGTATTGCGATAAAGAACAATAAAAGCATAACCCCACCGGGGCTTAAATTTGAAAAATCAAACAGTCCGCCCGCTTCTGCACCACCTGTAAAATCACCGCTAAAAATAAATATCAACAATAAAATCAGCATAAATATCGCCAGCCAGTGAAAATTGACCAACAGGGCAACTACGCAAATAGCAAATGTCGATTTATATAACCGTTTATTTTCAGACTTTATATAAGATATTATAGCCGCCATGAACGCTATAAGCCCGAAAACTATAGATGTAATGCCGGATATCCTTTTTATTTTGTCATAGTCGATTTGCGGCTCTGCCTTTACAGGTGGCGGCTGTTGCTCTTCTTCACTTGAAAATAGTGACTTAGCCTTATCCTTGATTTTCTGCGTAATATCAATCTTTACCTCAGGCGGAGGGCTGATTGTTTCTACCATTGTCGGTATCAGTGCTATAGATAATGAGATAAAAGCAATTACTACCGCAATTATCCCGAAAATATTTTTTTTAAGTACAATATTCGTGTCATTTTTCATACTTAAACTATATGAAAAAAATTGTTACTGGCAAGAAACTTTTTTTTATTGTATAAATAGTATAAAATAATTTAATATTTTTTCAAAAAATTAACCATTCAATAATAAATTATTGATATTGTAGTTATACGAAATAAAAGCATCAAGGGAGAAAAATGCGTTATTTAAAAAGTATTTTATTTGTATTTTTCATCGGGACATTTCAAACGTCCTTAGCATCGGGTCCGGGTTTTGACGGTGATGATTATGATCTGGGTCAGGCTCCTTATAATGACGGTAACGGCTCAAACTACGAAGACTCATCGGCTTACGGTGCCCCTTCGGCTTACAGCTGTATGTCGGACGAAGAAGATGCTAACATAGAATCCATACGCAGAAATCTAAATACCGATACAACGGTTCCATCGAGTCAAAACATGAGCAGCACAAGAGGTTTAAAGCTTAGTTGCGATACCACACCTTCTATAAGACTTAGCCATGTTCCTCTTACTCCGATAAAGAAATCAAACAACCTTATACGCAAACCGGGTTCTGCCGTAAGAGCCGAGGGGCAATATATTATTATAAGCGGTCAGGTAGTTGACAGGGACTGTCTTCCCGTATCAGATGCAGTCATCAATATATGGCAGACCGATACTAACGGAAAATATATTGAGGCTTACAGAACTACAGGCGACTGGGACGTTATGGACAATGACTATGATAAGAATTTCGCATATTCAGGCTCTACCCAAACCAATAATCTGGGTGAATATAATTTCATCACAATATTACCGACATCTGCTGTAGATGAATTAGCACCCCATATAAATATTCACGTAAAGCACCCTGACTTTACGGACTTAAAAACAAGGATATATTTTAACCGCCACCCATTGAACAACGCAGATAGAGATCTTAAAGAACTTGATGAGGAACAAAAGGAGCTTGTCATTGCCAAAGGACAGGCGATAGACCCTATGGAAGCTTCAAAAGGAAGGGTTTATAATTACGATATCACCCTTGAAGGTATAAATAAGTTCCGCCGTTATTAGACTAAAAAGTCTTCTATTTCATATATCATTGAAACTTTATTGCCGTAATTGCGTTCTAGCCTTCCGGCAAGCTCAAGCTCCAATATTACCGACAGCACTATGTGAGCAGGAAATCCTGTTTGCACTATAATATCATCAATAGCGGTAGGGCTGCACCCTATTTTTTCAATCACCTGCGGTCTTGCACCGTCAAGTTCGGAATCGCTTAAATTTACCGTATTGCTTTGACTGAAAAGATTATTACCCTCCTCCAGCAGAAAATCGTCCTGAAGGCTGTAATCTACAAGTTGCAGGATATCATCGGCAGATGTCAGAAGATACGCCCCCTGTTTTATCAATTTATTAGTACCGGCACATCTGGGGTCAAGCGGAGAGCCGGGAACCGCAAACACCTCCCTATCCTGCTCCAGTGCCATACGTGCCGTTATCAGCGAGCCTGAATTAAGACTTGCCTCAATAACTGCGGTTGCCTTTGCCATTCCTGATATTATACGGTTGCGTCTTGGAAAATTCTGTGCTTTTGGTGCTTCACCGAACGGCATTTCGGCAACTACCGCTCCTTTTTCCCCTATTTGTTTAAAAAGCTCCTTGTTTTCGGGAGGGTATATTATATCAATGCCTCCGGCTACCACGGCTATAGTTCCGAATCCCAACGACCCCTTGTGTGCTGCCGTATCTATTCCCCTTGCCAGCCCTGAGACCGTATATAAATTATTCCTTCCAAGTTCCATACAAAGATTGCGGGCAAAACTACATCCGTTGGACGAAGAATTTCTTGCCCCCACTATAGCAACCGAAGGCTTGTTAAGAACATCAGCCTTACCGTAAACAGTAAGGACTGGAGGATAATCGGATATGTGTTTTAAAAGCTTAGGGTATTCCTTATCAAATAAGGTAATTATTCTTGCACCCTTTTTTTCACAATTTTCTATTTCTTTTATTGCATCTTTTTCGCTGAATAATTTTACGGGCTTTTTGCGTCCGCCTTTTGCTGCCATTTGCGGTATTGCATCAAGTGCCTTTTCAACCGTACCATGTATCAGTAATAATGCCTGAAATGTCCTTGAACCTACATTTTCACTTCTGATTAGCCTTAGACAATTTATAGTTCTTTTGATATCTTCCACATCTGTTCTCTATAATTATTTTGCAATTTTTGCATTAAAGAACAGAACGTTTAGAAAGTCTATTAATTAAGTAATATTTTTATCGGTAGTGTTCAATATAGTAAATTTGAATTTACACTTCCTGTCATCCTGTGAAAAAAATTTAGTAAAATTTTTCTGAATTGTACGTTTAATGGTTGATTTGTCACCCTGAACTTGTTTCAGGGTCTTTTCAAGGTAAAATGAGATGCTGAAATAAATTCAGCATGACAATAATATCCAAATTAAATTCAAAGTTACTGAAACAAGTTCAGTATGACAAAATATATACTTACTTATCAATAATATATATTGCCATACATGCAGGCTCTTCGTTAGTTACCAGATAGCCTCCGTCAACACCGCTAAGACAATCTCCGTGTTTACTGTTCTTAGCCCTGTAAGCCGTGAATATACCTTCCCTTGAATTACCATCATCTATTTTATTGTCAATTATGCTATAAATAGCAGGAGAAGAAGTACCTACATAGTTATTAAACATATCGCTCCCTGTTAATTTCGCCTGACTTACGTTCATACCAAGTCCGGCATGAAAATTTTTTGCGGTTTTTTCAGATATCTGGAAATCGGCATAAGACCCAGTTACATCGGAGCCATAAGCTAGCATTCCCATTGATGAGTTAAGTTTTATAGTCGGGAAGCCGATATTTAAAAGAGCCGAGTTATAAAAATTCTCCTTTATAAACTCGGACATATATAGATGCTGGAAAAATTTTACCATCTCATAATCTTTATTGATAGAGTCAACGGTTGCCGAATCCTCGTTTATCCTGCCGTCACCGTTACCGTCGGGTACACTTTCCCATCTTTTTGATGCCATATCAAAATCACCGGGCATGGCATTATATTCTATTTTAAATGATTCATATGCAGCTTTATATTGTTTTAGCTGAGATATCTGCATTTTTATCTTACTTTTTTCATAAAGCGACATGCCCGCTATAAACGTGACTATGGACGTAGCTATAAGAACTATAACAACTGACACTTCTACGATTGTAAAACCTGCCTGATTACCCGATGAGTTAAATTTACCTAACTTAATAGCCACTATTTTCTCCGTTTTAAAAATACATTTTTTCATAATAAAATTAAAAAATGTTTAAAATTAATCACTTATAAAGAATTAAAATGGAATTGTACATTACATAGTGTTTTACGATTTGATTTATATATCGGTTAGGCAAATAAGCCAAAAAGAGAGTGTCTTGCAGGGTCTTTTTTCTTTATAGAGTTTTGTATGTATTGTGTTTCTATAAAGATGACTGTATAACAGCGTTTAAAAAACAACAAAAACGGAGCATATATGAACATGGCAGTCCAAAAACCCGATGATTTCAGGATTGAAACCGACAGTTTCGGTGAGTTAAAGGTTCCCTCGGATAAATATTGGGGCGCACAAACCCAGCGTTCTTTAGGTAATTTCAAGATAAGCAACGAGAAAATGCCCGAAGCATTAGTAAGAGCTTTAGGAATTTTGAAAAAATCCGCTGCCATAGTTAACATGGATCTAGGCGTTTTAGATAGAAAGCTCGGTGATGCTATGTGTAAGGCCGCCGATGAGGTTATCAGCCTTGAGCTTTACGATCATTTCCCTCTGGTTGTTTGGCAGACAGGTTCAGGCACTCAAACCAACATGAACACTAACGAGGTTATCTCTAACCGTGCTATCGAGATATTGGGCGGTGTGAAAGGTTCAAAAACTCCGGTTCACCCTAACGACCACGTAAATATGGGGCAATCTTCAAATGATACCTTCCCTACCGCCATGCATATCGCCGCCGTTGAGGAGATACACCACAGGCTTATACCTGCTTTAGAAAAATTATATGACGCTATCAAAGAAAAATCGGTAGAGTTCGGAGGCATTATCAAGATAGGCAGGACTCACCTGCAAGATGCCACCCCTTTAACCTTAGAGCAGGAATTTTCGGGCTACTTTACACAAATTGAGTATGGTATTGCACGTGTTAAGAACACATTGCCAAGGCTATATCTGCTGGCACAAGGCGGTACGGCAGTCGGTACGGGTATAAATTCTAAAAAGGGCTTTGCCGAGAAGTTTGCTGCCGAGGTTTCTAATATTACGGGTCTTCCGTTTATAACCGCTCCTAACAAGTTTGAATCTTTGGCTGCACATGACGCTATCATTGAAGCAAGCGGAGCTTTAAACGTTCTTGCCGCAAGTCTGATGAAAATAGCTAATGATATAAGGCTGCTAGGTTCCGGTCCACGCTGCGGACTAGGTGAATTGAGCCTGCCTGAAAACGAACCCGGTTCATCTATCATGCCGGGCAAAGTAAATCCTACGCAGTGCGAGGCTATGACTATGCTATGCACTCAGGTTATGGGCAACCATATGGCTATCACAATTGCAGGCTCTAACGGTCATTTTGAGTTAAACGTATTCAAGCCCGTAATGATACATAATTTATTGCAGTCTATCCGTCTGCTGGCGGACGGCTGTGTAAGCTTTACCGATAATTGTGTTGTAGGCATTAAAGCCAACAGGGGACGTATTGAATCTTTACGTGATGAGTCGCTAATGTTGGTTACCGCCCTTAATCCGCATATAGGCTATGACAACGCTACCAAAATAGCCAAGAAGGCACATAAGGAAGGTACGACATTAAAAGAAGCGGCTATTGCCCTTGAACTACTAACCGAAGAGCAGTTCAACCAATGGGTAAGACCTGAAAACATGATAGGACCTAAGGACTAACTTTAAAAAAATGCAGATATACACAAAATATTTGACGAAAAACCTTATTATGCCGATGTTAGTAATTACGCTGACATTGACAGGCATAGTATGGCTTACACAAAGCTTGCGTTTCATTGACCTGATAGTTAACAAAGGTCTTGATATATCTACATTTTTATACTTGTCATTGCTTCTTGTACCGTCACTGTTATTCCTGATATTGCCCGTTGCATTGTTCGTATCGGTTTTGACGGTATATAATAAGTTCATATCGGACAGTGAGCTTATAGTATTAAAAAGTGCCGGTTTAAGCCGTGTAAGCCTTGCAAAGCCTGCCCTTGCGGTAGCTTTAGGTGTTACGGCGATAACTTATTTAATATCTTTTTACCTTCTACCCAATTCTTACAAGGAGTTTAAGGACACACAGGTTTTTATACGCAATAATTATGCGTCCGTACTGCTTCAGGAGGGCGTTTTCAGTAACCCTACCAAAGGTCTTACGGTATATATAGAATCACGGGGGCGGGGCGGTATGCTATACGGTATATTAGTACATGACAGCCGCGATCCTGAAAAACCCGTAACCATAATCGCAGAAAAAGGAGTTTTATCACGTACCGAACACGGACCGAGATTCGAACTTATAAACGGACATAGTCAGGGAGTAGATGCCCAAACGGGCAATTTATATATACTTGACTTTGAAAGTGACGAATATGACATTAGCATGTACACCGAACAAACCGAACGCACATGGAAGAAACCGGAAGAATCATATATATACGAGTTGCTTTTTCCTGAGGGCATTTCAGAAAAAATGCGTAATCAGTTCATTGCCGAGGGACATTACAGGATAGTATGGCCGCTATTTTGCATTGTGCTTACTTTGGTTGCACTTAGTTCTTTATTCTCCGGTCAGTTCAACCGTCGCGGACAGTGGAAGCGTATATTAGCCGCAACATTTATAACTTTTGTAATAACAGTGATAAACCTTGCGGGAAAAAGTGCCGCTGAATCCTCACCTATACTTGCGGTCTTAATGTATCTTAACATTATAATATCAGGCGGGCTTTGCTCATATGTGATTATAGCAAACAGAACTATAACCGGATTTCCGTTATCGGATAAGATATATAAAAAATTAAATAAATTTAAAAAGAACATAAGTAAGGGGCATGTGTGAGGCTACCTATAACTTTATCAATATATATAAGTAAGAATTTCATCGGCAGGGTCGGTGTAGTACTCTTTGTTATGATGGTAACTATAATACTTTTTGACTCACTTGAGCTTGTACGCCGTGCTTATGCCAAAGATGTGCCGATCGGTATTATACTGCAAATGACCCTGCTGAAACTGCCTACGCTTGTCCAGAAGGTAGTGCCTTTTGCCATATTGATAGGAGGCATATTATCCTTTTCAAAACTAACAAGAACATCTGAACTTGTTGTAGCCCGTTCTGCCGGTATATCGGCATGGCAGTTTTTATCGCCTGCCATTATTATATCATTTACGCTGGGTATTTTTATAATGACGGTGTTTAATCCCCTTGCCTCTACAATGCTTTCAAAGTTCGAGCAGATTGAGGCAAAATACCTAAAAGGCGGCACAAGCACCCTTTCGGTATCATCAAACGGTCTTTGGCTGCGTCAGAAGAATTCGTTTGATTCGGGCAAGACGGTTATTAATGCACTTAGGGTTTCGCATGAGAATATGGAACTTTATGATGTGACGATATTCATGTTCGGTGACAATAATGAATTCCTGCAACGTGTTGATGCGGCTAAAGCTCTGCTTATAGAAGAGGAAGATGAAGAAGGCGACAAGAAAAGTTATTGGGACATCAAAGATGCGATACTTACGGTTCCGGGTATGGCTGCGGCGGCACGTACCGACTACCGTTTAGGTACGGAGCTTTCACGCCATCATATTCAGGAAAGTTTTGCATCGCCTGAAACTATGTCTTTTTGGGAACTGCCTAAATTTATCGGCACGCTAAAAGATGCGGGCTTTTCGGCAATACGTCACTCACTGCACTGGCATAACGTTCTGGTTACTCCGTTTTTCTTAGCGGCAATGGTATTTTTTGCAGCGGCGTTTTCGCTAAGACCTCCAAGGAGAGGGAAGACCGGTGCCCTTATGGTAGCGGGCATCGCATCAGGTTTTATAATTTATTTTATATCCAATCTGGTTCTGGCATTAGGCTTATCCGGTAGCATACCTGTTATAGTATCGGCATGGACACCGGCTTGTGTTTCTATATTAATAGGTACGGTGTTAATACTGCATCTGGAAGACGGGTGATACGTCAGCTATTACACGTACAATTACAATAAATCCTAAGCCGTAGGAATATCAAAATCATCTCTTGTAAACAGGGAATCAAGGGCTACCCCTTCTTTTTCAAGATTTTCTTTAGCACCCTCCAGCCTGTTCACGACAGAAAGCACCTTTACTATTTTGCAGCCACGCTCTTGAATAACTTTTATAGCGTTCATTACGGAGCCACCTTTTGTAGTTACATCTTCCAGTACAACCACCTTGTCACCTGCATTTAGGCTGCACCCTTCTATCAGTTTATTGCTCCCTCGGTCTTTTTTCTCTTTTCTTACATAAAAAGATTTTATAGGACTGCCAGCAAGATAGCTTTTAACGCAAACCGCCGAGACGATTGGACATGCCCCAAGTTCCAGACCGCCTACTGCGTCAACATCTTCTTGTGCAATATTCTCCAGTATCAGGTCGGCAGTAAGGCTTGCACCCTCAGGGTCAAGCAGGGTAGTTTTCAGGTCAAAAAGATACGTACTCGTAGCACCCGATGCCAGTTTGAAATTACCCGTAGTTAAAGATTTTTGTGCGATAATTTGTTTAAGTCTTTCCTTTTTATTTGCAACGTCTTCCATCAGCCTTTCCTGCATTTTAGCCTCATTTTGATTTTAAGGACTTTTTAGCATTTAAAAAAGTACAAAACAATCTTAAAGAAAACAGGCTCATAATCATTTTTATGAACCTGTTTTAATTTTTACATAATTTATGTATTGTTACTTTTCAATAGTTAGGATTGTCATCCCCGACTTGTTCGGGGATCTGAATAAGTTTAAATGAGATCCCCCTATAATTTGCTTCGCAAATTCGGGGGATGACAGAGTTGTTGAAAAGTGTAAATACTATACTTTCAACAACTAGAAAGTAAACCTATACCCTACTTCAACGATATGCTGGCTTACATCGGTTTTAGTAGTAACATTTCCTAATACTGCATCAGAGAAGTTCTCTTCAAATTCGGTAGTACCGAAATAACGGTATCCGCCATATAAAGTACCCTGCTCATCAACTTTGAAGTCCACACCTGCCATAGCTTGGTATGCAAAAGCGAACTCTTCGATATTGTCATTGTAAGCAGCACCGATACCCGCACCAAGATATGGAGAAACTTTATCATCTAAAGGTATGTTATAATATGTGTTTACCATACCCGACCATATTTCCAGCTCAAGATTTCCGCCCGATACCGTAGTACCGCCCAAACTAACCGAATCAACATCGGTTTCACGGTAAGCCAGTTCACCTTCAACACGTATCTGATCCGTAAGATTATATCCTACTGCACCACCGATACCGAATCCCGGATCGTAGTCTGCACCGCCCGATAGGTTAGTTGCGGTTGAAGTAAGATCTACATCGGAATCAGAATAAACAACAAACTCACCGTGTAGTGATCCATAGTATTTACCCTGCTGTTGAGCCATAGCACTGTTTGACAGTACGATTGCCGCAGCCGCACTTAATAACGCTAATTTAGTATTTTTCATTTGCTACCCCGTTTGATTAAAAAATTAACTTAACATTTATGTGAGCTTTTATAACAACATTAACCATTTGTCAAAATTTTAAAGAATTGATAATTTATTTTCTATATGCAAAATGTATAATATCCATAAAAAAAATATAAGAAAAGTTGGCATTCCTCACTGACTATAGCAGACTTTTTTTGGATTGTTATTAATGCCACCCCCGTAAAAAGTACACAAGTGACATTATAAAATATATAATCTATAAATCTTATCCTTTAAACACAAACAAGGCTCAAATGTAATTTATATGAAAAAAATAATATTTTTTGTATCGGCTATTTTTCTTATCGGTCAGGCTTCAGCGTCCTTTGCAACACAAGGTGATAATTATTACGGCACCCTGAACTCGATATTACAATATAGCAGGCAGCATAATCCTGAAAAGGCGAAACAATTTGTAACATCTGATTCCGCCGGGCTGTTTGACAGGATATATAAGCATAAATTGTTCTTCCTTCTGCCCCAAAATGTGAATACGGGTTCAAAATACACCGAATCAGGCTTTGATTACGTTGAATTTTCAGATCCGCAAATCTCGAAAGACAGATATGCAACCCTGGCTTTTAAGCAAGATGGTGATTCAAAAAAACTTGATCTGCCGGAAACATTCCGCATTGCTTTTGGCGATTCATGGAAAGAAACATTAAACACGATCGAAAGCACTTATATGTTGGTAAACCAAATGTACGGAACCAAGCAAAGCGAAAAATTCGTCAAATCGGTTCAGGGTCTATGGACAAACCGTGAACAATAAGCCGGCAACGATAAAAAATCTTAAAAAAGCAATATTTTCAAAAAACTTGGAATTTACCGACTTTTCATATATAAGGACGGATAATAATAAAACTATTTAATAATACGGATTAAAAAATGCACGCATACAGAACTCACACATGTGGTGAACTTAACAAAGGAAATATTAACAACACCGTAAAATTATCGGGCTGGGTACACAGGAAAAGGGATCACGGAAATTTATTATTTATCGATATCCGTGACCATTACGGTATCACACAGCTTGTTGTGACCAATGAAGATTCATTCCTTGATGCGGCAACCCATGTTCGTTATGAAAGCGTTATTACGGTAACCGGTAAAGTTGTTGCACGTGAAGCTGAAACCGTAAACACCAATATCCCAACAGGTGAAATCGAGATATGTGTTGAGACTTTTTATGTTGAGTCGGAAGCCGATATGCTTCCTATTCAGGTCAATACCGATAAGGAGTTCCCCGAAGATACACGCCTTAAATACCGATTCCTTGATTTACGCAGGGAAAAAATACACAACAATATCATGTTACGTTCAAAAGTTATCAAAAGCATACGTGACCGCATGATAGCACTTGGTTTTAATGAGTTTCAGACCCCTATACTTACGGCAAGCTCACCTGAGGGTGCGAGGGATTATCTGGTTCCCTCACGCGTTCACCCCGGAAAATTCTATGCCCTGCCGCAAGCACCCCAGCAATTCAAGCAGTTATTGATGGCTTCGGGTTTTGACAGATATTTTCAGATAGCTCCATGTTTCCGTGATGAAGATGCCCGTGCCGACCGTTCCCCCGGTGAGTTCTACCAGCTTGATATGGAAATGTCATTTGCCACGCAAGATGATGTGTTCGGTGTTATTGAGCCTGTAATGCACGGTATATTTAGTGAATTTTCCGATAAGACAGTTACCGATACGCCGTTTCCTCGTATTCCTTATGCACAGTCGATGCTTAAATACGGTAATGATAAGCCCGACCTGCGTAATCCTATTGAAATCTCCGATGTTACAGAAGTCTTTGACGGTTCGGGTTTTTCGATATTCAACAAGATAATAGGCACAGGCGGCGTAATCAGGGCTATACCTGCCCCGTCCACTTCCGAACAACCTCGTTCGTTCTTTGATAAAAGAATCGCTTTCGCACAGGAAAACGGTGCAGCAGGTCTTGCTTATATAATAATTGATGCAGAAGGCAACGGCAAAGGTCCTATAGCTAAGTTCTTGGACGAAGAGCGTATGGCACAACTAAAAGAAAAAGCCAATTTAAAAGCCGGTGATTCGGTATTCTTCTCAAGCGGTGCAAAAGATGAGGCGGCACGCATAGCAGGTTTGGTCAGGACTAATTTAGGTCAGGAACTCGGTCTGATAAATGGTGACGAGTTCAAATTCTGCTGGATAGTGGATTTCCCTTATTTTGAATGGGACGAGGAAAACAATAAGATTGAGTTCAGCCATAACCCGTTTTCTATGCCGCAAGGTGGTATTGATGCGATTGAAAACGCAAAAACCAATGAGGAGCTACTTGCTATAAACGCATGGCAATATGACATTGTATGTAACGGTATAGAGCTATCATCGGGGGCTATCCGTAACCACAAGCCGGAATTGATGTATAAGGCATTTGAGATTTGCGGTTATAGTAATGATGTGGTTGATGAAAAATTCGGCGGTATGATTCGTGCGTTCAAATTCGGTTGTCCTCCGCATGGCGGCATAGCTCCGGGTATCGACCGTATAGTTATGTTGCTTGCTAACGAGCCTAATATCCGTGAAGTAATCGCCTTCCCTATGAACCAGAAGGCTGAGGATTTACTAATGAACGCTCCTGCACCTGCCGATGTGAAACACCTAAGGGAGTTGAATATCCAGCTTTCGCCAAAAGCAAGGGAAGCTTTAGAAAAGAAAAAAGAAGAAGAACAAGCGGCCTAAATACACGCAAAAAGTTACACTCCGGCTTGACCGGAGGGTCTCTAGGGAATTATCCTATGTCGGAAATACCAACCTAAATCACAAGCCCGATTTGCGAAGGGTTGTTTTTCAACCTTTCTTCAAAACTGTTCGACTTATTTTCAGACAAGTTTAATTTATCTACCCAACTGCTAACGCTTGTAATTGAATCAGAACTATCATTTTTTGATAGACCTTCTTTTTCAGACTCGGCATTATATTTTTTAAATTCTTCAGGAGATATTTTTTTAACTCTTTTTAACGGATAATTCATTGTCATTTCTTTACTCCGGTTGCGTTATTTAGAATAACCACACTATTAATCCAGAACAATAGAAATGTCAAACTCTTTTTATTAAAAAATTATAGTATATTTGTCATTCCACGAATTTGTTTAGTAAAAAAAATTATAGTGGAATCCACTTTTAAAAAAGTTAGGAAACTTTTTTAATACGTAAATTAAGAGGCATAAAAAAAGGCGGGATAACCCGCCTGTTTAAAAAATAATAATTAACAATAAACTATTCCATGTGCTGACCGCCATTTACAGACAGCGTTTCACCTGTGATAAAACCCGCATCATCATCAACAAGGAACTCAACGGCACGGGCAATTTCATTTACCTTCCCCAAACGCCTCACCGGAATTTGAGATATGATAGTATCCATAACATTTACAGGCACTGCATCGGTCATATCTGTTTTGATATATCCGGGTGCAACTACATTTACGGTTATACCTTTTGCCGCACTTTCACGGGCAAGGGCTTTTGAAAATCCGATAATACCCGCTTTTGCCGCAGAATAGTTAGTCTGACCGAACTGCCCCGCAAGTGCGTTAATAGAACTTATGTTAACGATACGCCCATAACCTTTTTCTCTCATTTGAGGTATAACGCATTTACACATATTAAAACATGAATCAAGGTTTGTAGATATAACCTTGCTCCATTGCTCGGAAGTCATTTTATGTAAAGTGCTATCGCTTGTAATACCTGCATTATTTACAAGTATCGCAGGTCTTGTTTCAAAATCGTTAGCTATCTGTGCTATAGCTTTTTCACATTCTTCAAGATTAGCTACATCGAATTTATAGACTTTTATATCATTTTCAGCTTCAAATTCTTTAGCGACATTGTCATTATGTGCATAGGTAGCTGCAACCATATAGCCCTTTTTCTTTAAACGCTTTGATATAGCAGCACCGATACCTCTTGTTCCACCTGTAACTACGGCTAATTTTGACATGTAAATTCTCTCCTTTTGATTTTTTAGCTTAATCTCGTTGTAAGCACATGGCAACACCCATGCCACCTCCAACACATAATGTAGCCAAGCCTTTTTTCGCATCGGCTCTGTTCATCTCATGCAACAAAGTTACAAGGATTCTTGTACCTGACGCACCTATAGGGTGACCAAGGGCAATAGCACCGCCATTAACATTTACCTTACTTTCGTCCCAACCCATTTGTTTATTTACACAAATAGCCTGAGCCGCAAAGGCTTCATTTGCCTCAATAAGGTCAAGCTCATCGACAGACCAACCCGCTTTTAATAAAGCAGCTTTTGAAGCCGGTATAGGACCTGTTCCCATTATTTTAGGATCAACTCCCACCGATGCAAATGATTTTATAGTAGCAAGTATTTTAAGTCCACGTTTTTGTGCTTCTTCTTTGCTCATAACTAAAACGGCAGCCGCTCCGTCATTTATCCCGGAGGCATTGCCTGCCGTAACCGTTCCGTCTTTTTTAAAAGCCGGCTTTAAGCCGCCCAATGATTCGGCAGTAACTCCGCTTCTTGGGAACTCGTCTTTATCAACTATAATATCCCCCTTGCGGTTAGGCACGGTAACGGGGATTATCTCATCACCGAACTTACCGCTATTTATTGCCCGCTCGGCTTTATTTTGAGAATTAGCCGCAAATTTATCCTGTTCTTCTCGACCTATATTCATTTGTTCCGCGATATTTTCGGCAGTTTGCCCCATATGGTAATCATTGAATATGTCCCATAAGCCGTCTTTTATCATGGTATCGGTAAAAGTAGCGTCACCCATTTTTATGCCGCCACGTAAATAACCTGCATGCGTAGAAATACTCATATTTTCCTGACCGCCTGCTATAACTATTTCCGAGTCACCGGCTCTTATTGCCTGTGCGGCTAAAGCAACGGTACGCAAGCCTGAACCGCAAACCTGATTGATAGTCCATGCCGGCACTTCCTGCGGCAAACCGGCATTTATAGCTGCCTGACGTGCAGGATTTTGTCCGCATGCCGCAGTTAGTATCTGCCCCATTATAACTTCCGATATATCGGCAGCGTTGATGCCTGACTTTGCAATAATCTTCTTTATAACTTCTTCACCTAGCTTGCTGGCAGGAAGGGTCGCCAGTCCACCGTTAAAATTACCTATCGGCGTTCTGATAGCCTCGGTTATTACAACTTCTCTTTCCATTAGATATCCTTAATTTTTATTATGTATCACTAATAGTAAAAAAATTGTCCTTTTGCAAGTTATAAAGGATTATTTACCGTTATAGCGTCCATGTCCGGCATCTTCAAGTGTCTTACTAGTCCACTCATCGGTATGATGGCTTTTGGAATTATTTTCCGCTGTACGCCTTGCTACTAAAGCACCGTAACTTTGTTTACCCTCATCATCTTTATGTTTTTCATTACACTTTCTGAATTCTTCAAAAATTTCCGAAAACTTAAAATCCCCACTTGAGTCTTTTGAGGTCATTGTACTTATACTTGCGGTGCTTGCGGTTTTTTCGCTCAACCTGCTGTCACTTAGGTTATTATTGATAGGTTTAGTCATATTGCTTATTACAAATCCATTTATATTAATCAACTTTAAGACGAAGACAATATCACTTAAAAACAAAATTATCAATCTAATAAATTTTTAAAAAACAAGGATATAACTACAGAACTAGCACACCGGAATCGTGGTCGTTACTTTGTGATTTATAGTAACTTTGAATTTACTTTAGGTATGTATGTCATTCCACGAATTTACGTAAGTAAATTATAGGGGAATCTCCGGCAATTTAACGGATTACCCTATAATTTTGTTACACAAAATTCTGGTAATGACGTAAAACTATATTAGTTAGCACTGCCAGAATTTACTATAAAAAGAATTATTTTGATATATAATCATGAAAACATTATAGATACGGTTAACACATTGGAAGACATCATAGGCATTATCGCCGCCACATGTACAACGGGAAGTTTTATCCCTCAGGTAATCAAGATATTCAAGACTAGAAACACAAGAGACCTTTCTTTAAGTATGTATGTACTGTTTACAGTCGGCGTATCTATGTGGCTGATATACGGATTTATGATTAACAGCATACCTGTTATTCTGGCAAATTCCGTAACTCTTTGCCTGACTTCTTTAGTGCTTTTTATGAAATTGCGGGAAAAGTAATCCTTTATAATATGTAATCTATTTCAGGACTATCTACAATCACACCCGTATTCGTATCTACGGATATAATAGGCGAGTCCTCCGAGATACTAACACTGTCTGCCTGAGAATTACCGCTTTCAAAATAAAAATCCTGCTCTGTCAGGTCGTACTCACCTTTTAAGTACAACAAAAAGTCATCGTCATCAGATGTAGAAAAAACAGCCGTATTTCCATTGTTGCTTAATACCGTAAGGTCTCCGAAGGAATCGACATTACCTATCAGGCTGATTTTATCTTCCCCCTGTTCAAAATCCAGTATGACATCTTCATCTGAAGATACCGAATCATTTCGGGTAAATACAAAAATATCTTTACCAAGCCCTCCTACAAGGAAATCCTTTCCTTCGCCAGATACAAGAGTATCATCGCCTTCGCCGCCGATTAAAGTATCATTTCCTTCACCACCTAAGATGAAATCCCGACCTTCGCCTCCTGCTATTTTATCACTGCCTAATCCACCTGATACATAATCATCACCTGAGCCTGCGTAAACAATATCGTTACCGCCTTTAGCAAGTATCCAGTCACCTCCTTCTAAGCCGAACATAGTTTGGTCTGTATCATTACCTTCAATTATATCGTCATTTTCAGTACCCGAATTGCCCTGAACAAAATTTGTACCCGAACTGATAACACCAAAAGCTTCGCCGGTTTTTAAATCAAAGTCCATATCCTGATCGCCGAAAATCATTATAGACTCACTCTCTCCTATATGAAGAACGTAGTCACCTTCATGTGACTTATCTACTCTTACTCCCGCATCAATAATGCCGCCGTTTATTATTTTTCCATGTGATTCATCATTATACACTATTGCAGGAACATCTATTTGTGAGCGTATAACACCGAAATTATATAATGTTACTTCCGAATCGGCATGTATAGTTATTGGCGTGCCTGAAACAGAGGATATTGTACCTGTATTGGTTATTGTCATTGGATAATTTGACGTAGGAATAGGCGTTACAGTGCCGCTACCAATCACAGGAGTACCCTTATTTGTTATCACTCCTCCATTAGAACCGATTACCACTGTTTCCCCTCCTCCTGACGAAACTATAGTCCCGTTATTAGTTAGAGTACCGCCCCCTAAATTTATCGCACCGCCATTATCACCGGTAGATTGTATAGTACCTGTATTGGTTATTGTAATGCCTGAATCTACGGTTATACCCCCTGAAGAACCACCGGTTGTTGAAACTATAGTACCTGTATTCGTTATAGTTCCTGAAGCACCTATGTTTATTGTTTTTGTCGGGTCTGTTGGTAATAAAACTGTTCCTGTAATTGCAGAAGTAATTAATCCGCTATTGCCCGCATCAACACTTTGAGTTGTAACGGCAACCGGAGCATATGCTATTGGTAGCATTATAGTGCCTAAAGTACCATTTTGGTTATCACTTGGAACAAAGCTAAGAATATATGAATCATCTATAACTCCGGTATTTGTCGGCACATCATCAGAGGTGGCAATACTGTAAATTTGTCCAGCTTGTATATATGAACCGACATCAGATACGGCAACACTTATAGATGATGCCGGAAAATAATCTGAACTTCCTTGCCCTGAGGAAACATCAATAACGACGTTTAAAGCTGAAGATGACAACAAAGAACTATTCGCATTTACAGAATAATCACCGGCAATAACTGCAGTTGTAACACCGTTACCGCTTTGGTTTAAATTAGCCGTATTTATATTATTATCATCTGATGAAAAAGAAATAGGAGAAACCGACATTACACCTGTCATAACTTAACCTTTATTAATATTACTTATTGGTTATTTGTTAACATTTGCATGTTACGGAGTCAATTATTAAATCATTTATTAACAAAACCTGATAAAGCTATCCGATTTTTTTATTCCTCCGTCGTTTAATCTTTGCTCCCATGACTTATTATCATCTTCATAGTCATGGACACGTTGCATACGCTGCTTCCAAAATAATGTTTTTTCTTGCGGTAGATTTTCATACTCTATTTTCTTTAGGTAATTTTCTTCGAATAAATGGTGATTTTCAAAGTATCTTTCAATATTTTCTTCCTGTGCATAGGAATACCCGACACTATAAGAAGAAGAACTTCCTCCAAAAGAGTTTTTTTCTACATACGACATATAACTACTACCTTTATTATGTCCTATTGGTATTCCTCCCGAATTTTTATACCCGCTTTCAAACAGGCTTTGAATACATTTATCTTCCCATGCTCTTTGTGCTAATGTGTCATCTACTCCTGTAATTATTCTTCCTTCAACTGCATTTTGTATATACGCTCCCTCTTCCGATGAAGGGCTAATTTTACCTAGAGAAATTTCGCTGCTGCTATTTAGCATCGTGCTATTATTACTATTATAACTTCCCGAAATCGTCGAAACTACATTACCTAGAAAACCATACAAACCATCCAGAAGAATGCTATTGCAGCATACTTTACCATCTTCTTTATAAACCATAGAAAACACCTCACAAACCATCATGATACGATTTTAGGCATTGCTAACTAAAATAGTTTTACGTCATTACCCGAATTTGTGTAACAAAATTATAGGGTAATCCGGTTCAAATTGCCGGAGATTACCCTATAATTTACATACGTATTTTCACAGGAATGACTCAACAGCTTAAGTAATTTTAGTTAGCAATGCCTAATTTTATTATATTACTTTTAATAAACTAATAATGATTATTTTTCAATATATTTGATATTATGGTATTGAGACTTGCACGTTTTAACATGATACGGAATGTTAATTCTTCGAGGGCTGTTTGAGATTTTACTTGTAGCTTGAATAAGATGGGTTTATTAACAAAAATGATATGGAAACGAAAGATTTAACCACAAGCGAGCCAAATGAAGACTTCCCTAACCAAAAGCGGTGGGAGGGTCTTGCCCGTGGGCAGATTTTAAGCTCGACTGTTAATAAGCTAAATAATGCCATAAGGCTAATTGACCAGAAGGCACAGGTTATGCTTGTTATTAATTCTATTACCATTCCGATAGGTCTTTCATGGATTCAAAAGGATCAGTTTCTGCTTGGAGCTATCGGGGTTATTTTTACGGCTATGTGGACGATGTTTTTTTCGATTGTTGCTATATATCCACGTTCACGAACAATGAAAAAAATAAAAGACCATAAACCTAATCGTTCAAATTTACTGCACTGGGGTGATATCTGGTCAATGTCGGAAGATGAATATCTTGAGAAAATAAGACCCGTAGTAAATGACGTAACCCTTCTAACCGAGGCTTGCTTAAAGGATATTTATGACATCAGCAGAAACGTGCTTAGGCATAAGTTCTTCTGGATACGCTTTACATACTATTCGTTCTTCTTAGGAAACGCCACCGCAATCCTTCTTGCATCTTATGAGTTTTATAAGCAGTAGGCATAGGCATCGTAATTTTTGATAAGAATTATTATTAGGGAATTATATACTTAACTACTCACCTTTAGCGTCATACTATGGCTTGACCATAGTATCCAAGTGATTGTTTATTTTCTTGGATTCCAAATCAAGTTTGGAATGACTCGGTAAAAAAAATTATTTAATGGCGAGTTAAATATATAATTCCATATTATTTTATATAAGGTCATTTATGAAAAATAAATTCATGCAACGCTCTATTGAACTTTCCATTGAAATGATGCGTAAAAATGCAGGAGGACCATTTGGTGCTGTAATTGTTAAAGACGGTCAGATAATAGCAGAAGGTTGGAATCAGGTTACCTCTTCTAACGACCCGACGGCTCATGCTGAAATTACGGCAATACGCAAGGCTTGTGCCAAACTTGATGATTTCAGTCTAAAGGGGTGCGAGATATACACTTCATGTGAGCCTTGCCCTATGTGTTTATCGGCAATTTATTGGTCAAGACTTGATACTATATATTTTGCCAACACAAAAGACGATGCTAAGAATATAGGCTTTGACGATAGTCATATTTATGAGCAAATACCACTGCCGACTAATAAGCGAGCCATACCTACATTTCAGATTATGCGTGATGATGCCCAAAAAGCTTTTAACGAATGACAACATTGAAAATGTAATACGAAAAGATGTACACCATACTGACAATTTTGTAAGCACTTCTAATAAAGATAGAAACCATTTTGTACTTACTGACCCATCTTTTAAAAAAGAAATAATTAATAGAAGTACACTTCTGAAAGAATATTGGAACATGTTCGAAGTAGCTCTAGCAAAAACTAATATTTTGTTTCTATTTGGTTACGGAGGAAATGATCCACATATAAATGAATTAATAAGAAAAAATAGCTTTAAAAAAATTATAGTTATTGAATATAGAGAAAACAATAAAATAAAGAAAGGCGACAGAGAAATATATTGGAAATCAAAACTATTACTTAATAAATACGATAAAAAAACAATCTTAATTGAACTAAAAAGTAATATACTAAGTACTACAAAAACAGATTTCGATAATCACATTAATTAATGACACAGCCATGAGCTGGCGAAGCCACGTTCTCTTTTTCGCATTTGGCAAAGCCAAAGTGCAGAGGGAACATTAAAACAAGTCAGCCATGAGCTAGCGGAGCTACGTCTCAATTGAGCGTAGCGAAAGGAGACATTTATAAAAAAGTAAAAGCTTGCTTACTAAGCTTGGCAGTGTCCTACTCTTCCACATCTTAAGATGCAGTACCATCGGTGCTAAGCGGTTTAATATTATGAGGAACAGATATGTTAATTCTCACTAATTTCCAAATTCTTTTTTCAATTTATTACTATTTTCAATCAGTCTATTTAATACATCTTCAGAATTATAATAATTATTTAGGTTTTCATTATATTCCCAAACCTCTTGTTCGGAAAGTTGATTATCTTTATTTGTATCGATTTTAATAAATTTCTTTTGTTTTTTATCAGAAGTTTTGTTTAGCATTTTATTTATAACATCCAGTCCAATTGAATGATGTTCTTTTATTTCCTGTTTACTCAGTATCATATCTTTATTTGTATCGATTGCAGAAAACATCTGTTCAATATCATTGCTTTCATTAATATTATACTTCTTAAGAATTTTTTTATTATAGTTAACATACTCTAGGTTACTTATTTCCCCATTAGCATCTTCATCCATTGGCTTATATTGAGATTCAAAGATTTTTTCAAATTTCGGATCGTTAAATAACTTGTGAGCATTTTTTTGTTCTTGAACAAACTCATTAATTGAAATTAAATTATCATTATTAATATCAGTTTTTTTGAACTCGTCCCCTTCAAGAACAAAGCCGACCTTAAAATGTTTAAAATAAATTTCTAGATCAGAATTATTTCTAATGTCAGGATTTTTCTTAAAGTACGAACCCGATTCAGCACTTGCATTATGAATTAACATAATTAAAATAAAAAATATCTTTTTGCACATATAAATCCCATAATTATTTAAAACTATGTAATAATATGCAATAAAGAGAGAATACTCAACAAAAAAGCTTGCTTACTAAGCCTGGCAGTGTCCTACTCTTCCACATCTTAAGATGCAGTACCATCGGCGCTAAGCGGTTTCACTTCTGTGTTCGAGATGGGAACAGGTGGTTCACACTTGCTATTGCTACCAGACTAAGTAAACAAGCTCTTGAATACTTAGAAAAGTGAATAGGTTTTGATATTATTTGTGGGATTTGTAAGAGTTTCAGACAGTCTATACAAGCTTAACACTATATACGACATGCGAAAAAACAACTTATGTAAATCAATCGAGCTATTAGTACCGGTTAGCTTCATGTGTTACCACACTTCCACACCCGGCCTATCAACGTGGTGGTCTTCCACGGCTCTGATAGGGAACACTTATCTTAAGGTGGGTTTCCCGCTTAGATGCTTTCAGCGGTTATCCCTTCCATACTTAGCTACCCAGCGATGCTCCTGGCGGAACAACTGGTACACCAGAGGTATGTCCACCTCGGTCCTCTCGTACTAAAGGCAGATCCTTTCAATGTTCCTGACGCCCACGGCAGATAGGGACCGAACTGTCTCACGACGTTCTAAACCCAGCTCACGTACCTCTTTAAATGGCGAACAGCCATACCCTTGGGACCTGCTCCAGCCCCAGGATGAGATGAGCCGACATCGAGGTGCCAAACGATGCCGTCGATATGGACTCTTGGGCATCATCAGCCTGTTATCCCCGGCGTACCTTTTATCCGTTGAGCGATAGCCCTTCCACGAAGAACTACCGGATCACTATGACCGACTTTCGTCTCTGCTCGACTTGTCAGTCTCGCAGTCAGGCAAGCTTATGCCATTGCACTCTAACAGCTGATTTCAGACCAGCCTGAGCTTACCTTCGCACGCCTCCGTTACGATTTAGGAGGCGACCGCCCCAGTCAAACTACCCACCATACAGGGTCCCGGATCCAGTTTCATGGAACACGGTTAGATATCAAGAATGTTAAGGGTGGTATCTCAAAGGTGACTCCACAACTGCTGGCGCCGCTGCTTCAAAGTCTCCCACCTATTCTGCACATAACATTCCTAATACCACTGTAAAGCTATAGTAAAGGTGCACGGGGTCTTTCCGTCTAACCGCGGGAACTCCGCATCTTCACGGAGAATTCAATTTCGCTGAGTCGATGTTGGAGACAGTGGGGAAGTCGTTACGCCATTCGTGCGGGTCGGAACTTACCCGACAAGGAATTTCGCTACCTTAGGACCGTCATAGTTACGGCCGCCGTTCACCGGGGCTTCATTTCGTAGCTCTCACCACTCCACTTAACCTTCCGGCACCGGGCAGGCGTCAGGCCATATACATCCACTTAAAGTGTTAGCATAGCCCTGTGTTTTTAATAAACAGTCGCTACCCCCTGCTCTGTGCCACCTTTATCTGGTTGCCCAAATAAAGGTCACTCTTCTTCCGAAGTTACGAGTGCAATTTGCCTAGTTCCTTCAACATCGTTCTCTCAATCGCCTTGGATTACTCATCCAGTCCACCTGTGTCGGTTTGGGGTACGGTCTTATTGTGGGAGCTATTTCCCGGGACAACTTCACCGCATCTCCAATCCGATAAGGAGATACGATACACGTCATCCGTCACTACCCACAGGTGCAGGAATATTAACCTGCTTCCCATCGACTACGCCTTTCGGCCTCGCCTTAGGGGCCGACTAACCCTGCGCAGATTAGCTTTACGCAGGAACCCTTGGACTTTCGGCGAAAGTGTCTCTCACACTTTTCTCGCTACTCATGTCAGCATTCTCACTTCTGATACCTCCAGCATACCTTACGGTACACCTTCACAGGCTTACAGAACGCTCCGCTACCACTCCAATAAATTGGAATCCTCAGCTTCGGTGCATGGCTTTAGCCCCGATACATTTTCGGCGCAAGAAAACTTGATTAGATCAGTGAGCTGTTACGCTTTCTTTAAAGGATGGCTGCTTCTAAGCCAACCTCCTGACTGTCTTGGTCTTCTCACATCCTTTGCCACTTAGCCATGACTTGGGGACCTTAGCTGGAGGTCTGGGCTGTTTCCCTTTCGACTATGGACCTTAGCACCCATAGTCTGTCTGCCGTGTTATACTCTTCGGTATTCGGAGTTTGGTTAAGTTTGGTAAGGCGGTAAGCCCCCCTAGCCCATCCAGTGCTCTACCCCCGAAGGTAAACACACGACGCACTACCTAAATAGTTTTCGCGGAGAACCAGCTATATCCGAGTTTGATTGGCCTTTCACCCCTAGCCACAAGTCATCCCCGTCTTTTTCAACAGACGTGGGTTCGGTCCTCCAGTGAATGTTACTTCACCTTCAACCTGCTCATGGCTAGATCACCCGGTTTCGAGTCTAATGCATCATACTAAAGCGCCCTATTAAGACTTGCTTTCGCTACGCCTACACCTAACGGTTTAAGCTTGCATAATACATTAAGTCGCTGACCCATTATACAAAAGGTACGCCGTCACATCATAAAGATGCTCCGACTGCTTGTAAGCGTTTGATTTCAGGTACTATTTCACTCCCCTTATCGGGGTACTTTTCACCTTTCCCTCACGGTACTAGTTCACTATCGGTCGAATACGAGTATTTAGGCTTGGAGGGTGGTCCCCCCATATTCAGACAGGATTTCACGTGTCCCGCCCTACTCAAGTACACTAATTTAACTTACCCATACGGGGCTATCACCCACTATGGCGTCACTTTCCAGAGACTTCCGGTTTTTAAACTAATGCAACTGGCCTGGTCCGCGTTCGCTCGTCACTACTAACGGAATCTCGGTTGATTTCTTTTCCTCTAGGTACTTAGATATTTCAGTTCCCTAGGTTTGCTTCACCGACCTATTTATTCAGTCGGCAATACAGCTTAAAGCTGTGGGTTGCCCCATTCAGAGATCTACGGATCAAAGGTTATTCGCACCTCCCCGTAGCTTATCGCAGCGTATTACGTCTTTCATCGCCTGTATTCGCCAAGGCATCCATCAAACGCCCTTAATTTACTTACATAAATTTTTTATTATTACGATGTCGTATATAGAACTAAACTTGCATCTGTCAACATTTAACTCATACAAATTTGCAGTTATTATACGTCAAAACCTATTCACAATTTCAAACATCCACCGACGAAAAGCATATTGAATTTTTATTTTTTTAAAATCCGTTATGTATCATCGGGAGGGGTGTTATACGACTCACGCAGATATAAGTCAAGCGGTAAAATACATTTTTTTATATTTTTTTATAATTAATTTTTATGCGACTATTTTATAAGGATTTTTTTGTTAAACTTTTTTATAATAGCTATCATCCGTATAGCACTAAAACTATTTATCCGTAACAAACACACCCGATATTAGACCGCCTTCCCCGTTCTTTAAGTTGGAAAAGCCCGTTCCATCTATACCGAAAACGTTTTCTGAGCAACCTAGTAACAATGCACCGTGTGGTTCTAACGCACTTTCCATGTTCATTATAATATTTGTTTTTGTCTGTGCATCAAAATAGATAAGTACATTACGGCAGAATATGATATCGAACTTTGAACTGAAATTCGGCTTGTCAAGGAGGTTGAATTTTGTGAATTTTATCCGCTGCTTTAAAACGTCCTTAACACACCAGTCTTCACCTTCTTGCGTAAAATATTTTATAAGATAATGAATAGGAACGCCCCTTTGCACTTCGAACTGGGAATATTTACCCGCTTGAGCTTTATCAATTACATTCCTGTCAACATCGGTTGCCAGTATTTCAAATGTAAGAGAAGCTAATAGCGGATCTTCCATTATAGTCATGGCGATAGAATAAGGCTCCTGCCCCGTAGAACATGCCGCCGACCATATCCTGATATGCCTTTTGTCGGGACACTTGCCTATTATCCTCGGTATTATTATATCTTTGAGGCAATCAAACGGTTTTTTATCTCTGAAGAACAGCGATTCATTAGTGGTCATCGCCTCAACTATTTCCTCGAACAATGAGCCTTCTTTATTTTCACGGCAATATACCGCAAGCTGGTTTAAACTGCCAAGACCGTATTTTTGCACTATCGGGTGAAGCCTGCTTTCGAGCAGATAGTCTTTATCCTTGGTTAGGAATATGCCTGATTTTTCTTTTATCAGATTACTGAAATATTCAAAATCCTGACTTTGCAATGCCATTATAAATCCCTCCTGCAAATTTTTATAATCTGCTTTGCAATGTCATAGCTTGAATAGATACCGTCTTGGAAGCCTTCTTTGGCAATTGCTCCGGGCATTCCCCAAACAACGCTTGATGCCTCGTCCTGTATTATAACCTTTCCGCCTTTTTCATGGACAAGTTTAGCACCTAACTTGCCGTCACTTCCCATTCCCGTCATAATTACCGTCAGGATATTTTTACCATAGGTATTTACAAGGCTTCTTAACATAGGGTCTACGGACGGACGGCAGAAATTTTCAGGTTCGCCCTTTGTAAGCCTGATAATTTTATCTACGCCTTTTGGCTCTACCAGCATATGATAGTCCCCCGGTGCAATATATATCCAACCTTTTTCTACTTTTTGTCCGTCTTGCGGCTCCGTACATCGCATACCGCTTGTAGTTGCAATAGATTGGGCAAGAAATGTGGTGAACTTCGGCGGCATATGCTGGGTAATGAAGGTGGGTATATGCCCAAGTGAGTTACCTATCTGTTTAAATACCTCGTGCAGCACATTAGGACCGCCCGTTGAACTGCCTATAGCCAATATATCGGGCTTAAAGCCTGCAAACCTATTATCGTCATTCGTAAATACGGCAGGTGTCGCCGAAGCAGGGGGCAACACCGGAACATATGCTGTTTGTCGATGCCCGTCTTTAATAATAGTGTTGTGATTTTTTTCCGGAGGTGTTTTTTCGGCACTAACACTTACTTTATTTAGCTGTGGCGGAACTTGTAACTTATTCTCGGCTTTAAGGAATCCGAATTCATCGTCTTTAGTATATTTTTCCCCAACCTTTCTTATTGAAAGTGCTATAGCTTTGATTTTTTGTATAAGTTCCGTCTTGAACAGGGTCTTATCCGTTTCGGCACTCGGCTTTTCCAGATAATCGCTCGCCCCTTTTGACATAGCCTCAATACTGATAGCGGCATTTTTTGCTGTTAAAGTGGATATCATTATAATTTTAGCTTCAGGACACGCCCCTACCAAAAGAGGCAAAGCCGTTATACCGTCCATTACAGGCATTTCTACATCAAGCAGGATAATTTCAGGATTATATAATTTAACTTTATCAACCGCTATCCGACCGTTTTCAGCCACACCGCAAATTTCTATCTGCGGATCATTTTGTAATGCCCTTATTAAATAACCCCTTATTAATGAGGAGTCCTCAACTATCATCACCCTGTATTTTTTAAAGCCGGAGTCGTTCATTAATTATCCATCAGTCCCATTTGCTCAAACTTGCTTTTTATTATGTCGGCATCAAACGGTTTCATTATATATTCATTAGCACCGGCTTCCATTGCCGTCATAATCTTGGTTATATCATTCTCGGTGGTACAGAATATAACTATGGTATTATTTTGTTTTTGTTTATCACGATATGCTTTTAGGAATTCCATTCCGTCCATTACAGGCATATTCCAATCTAATAATATAACATCGGGTATCTGTTCTTCACATTTTTCTAAAGCGTCTTTGCCGTCACATGCCTCTATTGCCTCAAAACCCAGCTCCGTGACTATTCTTCTGCATATTTTACGCACCACCGAAGAATCATCTACAAGCAAACATATCTTTTTCATATTATACTTCCGCCTCTTCGGTAAAATCCTCATCTTTAGCGAGCATTTTGAATGCATCTAAGAATATCATTAACTCATTTTCCATTGAGTAAACGCCCGTGCTTACATCTTTCCATCTTTGCGAGATATTTTCGGGCAGCCGTTTTATTTCGTTATCGGCTATATCCATTACTTCAGAAACGCTATCTACAATAATGCTATATAGATTGCCTTCTATTTCCAGTATCACGCTTTTATAATTTTCCGTTTTTTTATCATCTTTCATGCCAAGTATAGAACGCAGGTTAATAACCGTTACTATCCTTCCCCTAAGATTCATAGCACCTTTTACTTCAGGTGGTGCAAGAGGTATCGGGGTTATTTTAATGGAGGAAAGTACGTCCTGAATATTCTCAACCAAAATACCGAATAATTGCCTGTCCAGCCTCATGACAAGATATTGCCTTTTTTGGAAGTGCTTTTCTTGAAAATTGATATTTTTTAAGTTCTCGCTACTCATGCAGCCTCTTTTTTCAGTATTGAACCAAGTACATCGATAATAGCTTTATGATTTGTTTTAGGAACACAAGCATCAAAGCCGGCATAAGCGAACTTTGAATTATCCGAACCGTCTTCTATCTGTGATGACATTGCTATAAAAGGTAACGACTTGAATCTTTCGTCTTCTTTGCATAACATTGTCAGTTCGTCACCTTTCATACCCGGCATATTTATATCTGTAACGACCGCATCAAATGCAGGGTTTGCCTCCAAAATCGCATAGGCTTCTTTTGCGTTTGCACAGACCGTAACATCAAATCCTGCCGCATTTAGTTCGGGCGGAACAAATTTTCTAAAGAACGGACTATCATCGACAAATAATATTTTTGAATGATTAGTTGCCGCAATTCTGCTTTTTCTGCTCTCATCTATATCGGAGAACGCCTCTTTAAAGAAATAGCTGACATCAATAACATCACATGTTCTATCGTTAATCACCACAGAACCCATATATCCGTCTTTACCGCCCGACATACGACTGCTTATACGGCACTTGGCAATATCTATTATTTCCTCTACCACAAGCCCCATTACCTTTTCATAGTCCGACAGTACCAACATTTCCTGCATTCCATCTTCGGGAATATTATAATTTTTATCTATTTTTACGATACGCATAAGGTCGCCCCTATATTGTATTATAGGCATACCCCTTGAATATTCTATTTTTTTGACATCTATCTCTTCCAGACGTGATATAAGCTCAAGCGGTATGACTTTAGGTGTGTTGTCACCGACTCTAAACACTATGAAGCTTGATTCTTCACCTGCCGTTTTATCCGCACTATCATCTTCCGCACCCCCTTCATTGCCTTGCGGTACTTCACCTATTGATTTTGCCAGACCGCCCGGATCCAGTATCATTATAACGCTTCCGTCACCAAGTATGGTACAGCCCGAATATACCTCTATATGTTTTAGGATAGGGGAAACCGGTTTTACTACGATTTCCTCGGTTTCAAACACTTCTTCAACGATTATCCCGAAATTATATTTACCGATTTCACATACCGTTACAAACTCTGATACGGTGTTATTCTGCGTTTCATCATCTGCCTGATATTCTTCATAACCCAGCACTTCCGACAACGATACAAGCGGCAGTAATTTCCCCCTTAATCTGAGTATAGGCTTGTTATTGATATTTTCTATCCTTGCGGAGGATTTGCCGTTTACTTTGACTATCTCGATAACGTTAATCTGCGGTATTGCGAATTTTTGTTTTTTTACCGCCACCTGCAATATAGGCATTATGGCAAGTGTAAGCGGTATCTTAATAGTGAAGGTAGAGCCTTTTCCTTTTATAGATTCAAGTGAAACGGCTCCGCTTATATTTTCTATATTATTTTTCACAACGTCCATTCCCACGCCACGCCCCGATACGGAAGTAACTTTTTCAGCAGTAGAAAATCCGGCAGCGAAAATAAACTGCAATATCTGTGAATCGCTCATATTTTTTGCGTCATCTTCGGATATCAAACCTTTTTCAATAGCTTTATTCTTTATCACCTCGGGGTCGATGCCTTTACCGTCATCACTTATTTCCATAATGATGTAACCGCCGCCCTGATAGGCTTTCAGTTCTATAGTTCCATATTCAGCTTTACCGGCTGCTACTCTGGTTTCGGGTCTTTCGATACCGTGATCGGCGGAATTACTTATCATATGGGTTAGCGGATCAGTGATAGCCTCTAACAAATGCCTGTCAAGTTCCGTATCTTCACCTGTCATTTTCAGTTCTATTTTCTTACCAAGCTCAACCGAAAGGTCACGTATTATCCTTGGCAGTTTTGTCCATGCGTTTCCTACGGGCTGCATACGTGTTTTCATAACGCTTTCCTGTAGCTCGGTAGTTATTCCGTTTAACCTTTGCAGGGCAAGGTTAAACGCAGAATCCTGCTGCTGACGCATTATCTGCATTAGCTGGTTTCTGGTTAACACCAGTTCACCGGCTTTTTGCATCAGGTTTTCGAGTATATCGAGGTTGACCCTTATTGACTGGTGTACCGTCTTTTTTACTTTATCATCATTTTTATCTTTAGATTCTGATTTTACAGCTTCAACCTTCTGCTTTTCTACAGGCTCTTTTGTTCCCATATCTACAAGCGGTTGTGTCTCGTCAAATATTCTTTGCAGCTCGTCACTATCTTGCGGTATTGCATCTGACTTACCCGATTCAACTTCAACGGCTTTATTATTTCCCATATCTACAAGCGGCTGTGTTTCGTCAAATATTCTTTGCAGCTCGTCACTATCTTGCGGTATGCCGTCAAACTCCGTCGGTATGCTCTCTTGTACGGTAGGAGGTTCGATAGGTAAGGTTGCGGCAGCTATTCCACCTGACTCGGCACATGCCCTTAAGCGTGCGGTAAGGTCGGAATCATCGCCTTCGGGTTCAACCTCATGCCGTTCAATGTGCGACATAATTTCTTTGATTTTATCCAAAGATTCAAATACCAGCGATATTATTTCAGGCGTAACGTTAAAATCACCGCCTCTTATCCTGTCAAAAACATCTTCGCCCGCATGTGCTATTTTTTCGAGCCTTGCAAGTCCCAAAAAGCCGCAAGTACCCTTGATAGTATGCATCACGCGGAAAATTTTAGCGATAATTTCTTTATCTGTGGGATTTTGCTCTAAAACAACAAGGTCATTATCAAGTTCTTCCAACCCTTCTGAGGTTTCAACCAAAAAATCTTCAATTAACTCATCCATATTACATACCTTGTAACCAACCTTCTAGGATTTTCATAACATTTTTATTTCCAGCAGACCTTCTTTGACTGACACTTTTGTTTTCATATTTAACTTACCCATCAATCTCCACACCAGATAAGCCTGAATATTCTTCACATCTACCTTAATCTGACTATCCCCGTTTTGCATTATCTCAAGATGATCTTCATTTACCTTGATAGATCTGCCTTCTGCCTTAAAACTACATTGCGTCTTATTATTTTTCATTTCAACGGACACCGATATAACACCTCCGTAAAGCATTGTTTTTTCTATCAGCATTATCATGTTGAGAATTGCTTTGCCTAAACCGGCATCAATGCTCATAGGCTGCTCGTTATTAGTGAACTTTACCTTAACCTTGCCGCTATTATAATAATTTGATGTAAGACCGTTTAACTTGTCTATTGTAATATGACCGTTTGAACCTATCGTACCGTAAGCCTGTCTGTACAATAATATTCTTGCAACTGCGTCCTTTGCACTGGTTTCAACAAGCTCCAGCGACTGTTCATATATGCTGTCACTTGCTTCTTTTAGAAGCTCGGTTCCGTTATTTATAGCTCCTACAGGTCCTGCAAGGTCATGGCAAAGCTTTACTGCAATAAGTTCTGATAATTCAATGTCACTAATCATTTCAACAAACAACTTTCGGTTATAAACTGTACATAATAATACAATTAATTCATTAAAAAAGCATTAACTGCAAATAGCGGTTTTTTAGCCAAAAATCAGCCTTAAACGTTACACAAAATCTTAATCGACGTTACAAATATAATCCATATTAATAATTTGTTAATTTTTACGTCATAAAATTGAGTCATTATGACAAAAAATTATGAACAGATCTTTTTTTATTTAAACGCCAAGCTTGAAGAAAATACCTTTTTTATAGGAGAGTTCCCTCTTTGCGGTGTTTTGCTGATGAATAACAAGTTATATCCGTGGATAATCCTTGTGCCTAAATGCGAGAACGCAATTGAGATTACCGACATAAGCTCAAAACAACGTGCACAGTTCATGGAGGAGATAGCACAGGCTGAGGAAGCTATGCGTAATACTTACTGGCCTGACAAGATGAACATTGCATCAATGGGCAATCATGTCGAGCAATTACATATGCATATAATTGCAAGGTTCAAAACCGATGATATATGGCCGCAACCCGTTTGGGGAACACAAACCGAACCTTACAACGATTGCAGCAAGGAAGAAACGATCGCAATTTTAAGAAAAGAGTTCAACAAGTTAAACGACTTTCATACGGTTGCCAATAACTAATAATAGAGCGTGCGATAAATATAGATTTTTGTCGAACTTGTTCAACATCTCAAATATGACAAAAATAGATACTGAAATAAATTCTCCTATGACAAAATCTATATATAATGAACACTACCGCATCTTTTGTAAAAATTCCTTTGACAAGTAACGAATGTTTATATAGAAAAACTAACCTCCGTGAGGCATATGTTTGTTTCATGTTAAAAGATGGGTCTGTAGCTCAGTTGGTTAGAGCACCGCTCTGATAAGGCGGGGGTCGGAAGTTCAAGTCTTCCCAGGCCCACCATTTCGGACTTACCGTTGTTAAATTGCCCCGTAAGCAATAAAGGGTAAGCCTTTGGGGGAGTTTGAAAGCCATCTTTTTTGCAATATTTTAGATTATCACTAAAAGCGAGTTTAATAGGGTTCTTTGGTGTTCCGTGCAGCCTGAATGCCGGAGTATCTGCGGGTTTCCTAAAAACTTAGGGCAGTTTGAATATTTGATTTTCTTTGAGGGGAATGTTACACAAAAACGCCTTCAGTATGATTATACGAACGCCATTACAAGAAGCAAAATAAATGTAAAAAAGGTCAGGTCGGAGAGTTTAAATCCGTAGAAAACCGTAAAACGCTTCAAGCGAACGCTATAGCACAAGGTGACTTGCTCGCTCCGGCAAGTGACCGCACGCGTGGCTCAACCGGACATATTAGTGAGTTCCTCAAGAAACCATAACTACTCCAAAACTATTCTAAAGTTTAATAGAGCCAAGCCGACCTGTGGATAACTCTAGAAATTAGCTAAAAACCAATGGCTATACTGATGCTATGGCGAAAATATACTTCGAATAATCTTAATTAATCCAGATTAACTAAGGTATCTTTTTCCATGCTAATTTACTACAAATGCACCGACATTTCTTGTGGTTTGTATTATTTCCTGTATTTTCTATAGGGGAGATATCTTTGGCAGTAATTTTTGCCGGCACTTGGCACTTTCGTCAAAAAAGATTGGGGCCGGCTCGCAAAACAGAGTGCAGCAAAAATAGTTAAATATAGAGGTAGGTATGCAAAATTTTTATAATATTTTATTTGTTAGTCAAGGAATGACGGATGAAACGGATGTGCTAAAACAAGCACTAAGCATTGCCCGTAATAACAAAGCTAATCTGAGTGTTTTTCTATTATACCCAGAGTTTTCAAAAGAGGTGGCAGGATATGCAGAGAAATATGAATCCTCGCTAGTGGAAAAATTTAAATCCGACCTCCAAACAACACGTGAGGCAGTCAAGGTCAATGAAGCCGATGTGCCGGTTACCGGCATTTCCGGTTTTTTTATCGGCAATACGGCAGAAAACATTGTGCAAGAATTGGGATGCTCACTGCTAACATTGAAGCCCAATGGTTTTGTTTCTCCGTTAAGGGTATAGCAATAATGGAGGTTGGTTATGGAAAAAGAAACAACAGAAATGGCTCAGACTATATGGTACGACCTATCAACTGATTCTGCTCTTAAGGAGCTGGGAGCATCCAAGAACGGACTCGACCGGAGCGAATCAGAAAAGCGGCTGGCTGAATATGGCCCTAATCGTCTGCCGGAGGCGAAAAAGCGTAGTGCCTTCATACGCTTTGTCATGCATTTTCATAACATCCTTATTTACGTGCTAATCGGCTCTGCCGTTATTACGGCCTTGCTAGATCATTGGATTGATACTGCTGTGATTCTGGCTGTGGTGGTTGCTAACGCTATCATAGGCTTCATACAAGAGGGTAAAGCAGAAAAAGCGATGGATGCTATCCGTCATATGTTGGCACCTCATGCCAATGTTATTCGCGGTGGTGAGCGGATCAGTATTGAAGGTGAACAGCTAGTGCCCGGAGACATTGTACTGCTTGAAGCCGGCGATAAAGTGCCTGCTGATTTGCGGTTACTAACCGCACATGGCATGAGCGTGCAGGAAGCCATTCTGACGGGTGAGTCTGTTCCTGTTGAAAAACATATTGAGCCTGTTAAAGCGGATGTGCCACCGAGTGACCGCTCCTGCATGGCTTTTTCCGGTACGCTGGTTACAGGCGGTCAAGGAAAGGGCGTGGTGGTGGCGACTGGCGGTAGTACCGAAATTGGGCGGATTAGCGGCTTGCTGTCGGAAGTGGAAATGCTTACGACACCGCTAGTCCAACAAATGGGCGTGTTCGCAAAATGGTTGACCGTTTTTATTCTTCTTATCGCTGCGTTGTTACTGGCTTTCGGCTATTTTATCTTTCAATACGATTTTACCGAAATGTTCATGGCGGTAGTTGGGTTATCGGTCGCTGCCATTCCTGAGGGGCTTCCTGCCGTGCTCACTATTACACTGGCCATCGGCGTGCAGGCGATGGCTCGGCGAAATGCTATTGTTCGCCGTTTACCTGCTATTGAAACTCTTGGCTCTGTGTCCGTAATTTGTACCGATAAAACCGGTACACTCACCCGCAATGAAATGATGGTCGCATCGGTTATAACTCACCGGCATTTATTTGCACTGGAAGGCGATGGCTATGAACCAAAAGGCACATTAAAACTCGAAGATACGGATGTTTCTCCTTCCGAACACAACGTTTTGGAGGAGCTTGCTCGTGCTGCTGTGCTTTGTAACGATGCGGCACTGCATCGGCATGAAGGAGTGTGGGTCGTAGAAGGTGATCCGATGGAAGGGGCATTGCTGGTCTTTGCCGGAAAAATGGATATGGAGGCACGAAAGGAACAGGAAGAGTGGACACGAACCGATGCCATTCCTTTTGATGCCAAGCATCGTTTTATGGCAACACTGAATCATAACCATGAACGAGAGGCATTTGTATTTGTCAAAGGTGCGCCGGAGCAGATTCTGGCTATGTGCAAGAATCAGCGTGATTCCAATGGTAAAACGAAGCCGCTGGATATAGCTTACTGGAATGACAAAGCGGAAAGTATTGCGGCGTTTGGACAGCGAGTACTGGCATTTGCAGTAAAATCCACAAAGCCGGAACATACGGTATTGGAGCATAGCGATGTCGACGGCACACTAACACTTCTCGGCATGACGGTGATGATCGACCCGCCGCGTGCGGAAGCCATTGCAGCAGTGACTGAATGTCACGGTGCAGGTATTCACGTGAAGATGATCACCAGCGATCATGCTAAGACTGCCGCTGCTATAGGTAAGCAGGTGGGTCTGAAGAACCCCGACAAGGTACTCACAGGCACCGATCTAGATGGTATGGACGATGCATCTCTGAGTCAAGCCGTGCTGGAATGCGATATTTTTGCTCGTACCGCCCCGGAGCATAAGCTGCGGTTGGTGATGGCATTGCAATCGCATGGTATGATAGTAGCAATGACGGGTGACGGGGTGAACGATGCTCCTGCACTTAAGCGTGCTGACGCAGGTATCGCAATGGGAAGAAAAGGTAGCGAAGCAGCCAAAGAGGTAGCAGATCTGGTGCTGGCAGATGACAACTTTGCCTCTATCGCTGCTGCTGTGCGAGAAGGGCGTACTGTATATGATAATATCAAAAAGGTGATTAGTTGGACGTTGCCGACTAGTGCCGGAGAGGCGATGACCATTATCGTTGCACTACTCCTCGGTATGACATTGCCGATTACGCCTATCCAGATTCTGTGGGTGAATCTGATTACCGCTGTGACACTAGGTATTGCATTGGCATTTGAACCAACAGAAGAAAATACCATGTGCCGTCCACCGCGTCCACGTCATGAGTCGCTACTGACCGGTGAACTAGTCTGGCAGATCGTATTTACCTCCCTGCTTTTTTTGTGCGGCGTGTTCGGTATTTATTTTTATGCAACGCAGCAAGGGTATACGATTGAGCTTGCTCGCACTATGGCATTAAACACATTGGTGGTGATGGAAATCTCTTATCTGTTTTTTATCCGTAATATCTACGGCACATCACTTACATGGAAAGCGGTGCGTGGAACAAAGATAGTGTGGGCAACCGTGATTGTTATCACAATGGCACAGTTTGCCATTACCTATCTGCCGCCACTGCAAAAGATATTAGCCACTGAGGCTATTCCATTCCGGTACGGCGTGCTGATTATAGGAATTGGTGTAGTGCTATTTGCCATTATTGAAACCGAAAAACAGATTCGCCTAGCATTTAGGTCGATGAAGGAGGTGTGATGCCGGACTTAAGTTTTATACATGTCTCTCCATTTTATGAATTGACTGCATTATTGGTATTAGCCGCAGGCATTGGCTTTTTAGGCATGTTCTTGCGTCAGCCGATTATTGTAAGCTTTATTGCCGTTGGTGTGTTGGCCGAGCCTTCCGCTCTTGGAATTGTCAAGCCCCCAATTGTTGGTCCGGTTTGAATCCCTGCGAGACGGGGTTTGTAGGAGCTTTAAATAAGCTATAAACATTTGATATAAAGACTTATGCTATTTATATATTTGCTCTATACCCTATTTTATACCCTAAAAAAATAATTACTAATTAGCTTAAGTATGTAGAAATCATATTGCTATGCTTAGCAATGACAGCAGCAATCTTTTCATAAATATTGGATTGTGTGTTTTTATTGCCGTTTAAATCTATGCAAAGCTTAGTAGCCGCTTTAGAAACATCATTTGAGATAGCATTTATATGTTTCCGTATAAAGTCTTGCTTAAAACCTATCGCATCTCCTAATTGTTCAAAATGTCGCAACGAGACCTCTTTAAATTTATATTTACCACCTATCTTCATCGCCATCTTAGCTTTGTAGGCATCAATATATATAGCCGTACACATTAAATCATAAAATGGGGCCAAAGACTCGGCTTCACCGTCATAGAGTAATGAAAAATTCTTGCCGTGTGCATCACCATTGCCAATAAGAAAGTTAAAAATGACACCTTGTAGAAGAGTGATTTTATTTTTACCCGCCATAGCACCGGATTTGATTCGTTCATCCAGTAAAGTAAAGCATCTCTCAAGTGTAGGACCACCTTCATTCTCATATTTTTCATTAGGTGGAATTTGCATGGCTTGACAAAAATCTTCTTGATGAAGGCGCGTAACAATTCCGTCTTTATCTATCCGCCTGTCATAGCGCTTAACTAGATAATACGGGCGGTCGTCTAACCGGTGAATGCTGGCTTCAGGCACCGGAAAGCCTATAGCCTTAGCGAGCTTCATACAAAAAAATTCATTTTGAACCGGCTCTTCTAAATCCTTTATTGCCGGCTTTATAATATGGGTAGAAGGAGTATTGCGTTTTGGTATAGCAACCTGACCATTAACAAACGAAATAACCAATTTATCTTGAGCACCGGCACCTGAAATTCTAATATCTTCTTCACCTGCAAGCATGGGGCGTTTATCAAGTGCTGATAAAATATCATTGGCTTCTTTATCGCCTAAAACCCTATATTGTGGTTTTTCATTTTTATCGGGGGCACTTCCTTCCTTATGAACGGAAACAGCACCGGCACACTCTCCGCCTATTTCCTTTAATAATGCAAATGTATTTTTCTCAGAAATGCCTAAATACCTTGCTAGACGTATTCGTACATATTCGTCCGGTAGTAACCCGGAAAAATATGCTGAGGTTACTGGGTTGTCAAATGACTCCGCTCGCAAAGGCAATGAAGATGATAATTTTACTGCATCATTTTTGGCAAGATAGCTTGCATCATAGGTAAAACTTAAGTTCCCACTTTCCGAGCATAGCTTTCCTACATAATTATTATGCAGAAACACATCTAAGTATTTTTTATTTGAGTCTTGGGTCATTATTTACTCTTCCATTTGCTAGAGCCATGCAAAGCTATACCTAGAGCCGAAAGTACAGATAAAATCTTGCCAATATGACATGTCGCCTTACCACGCTCAATCTCGCTAATAAACCTTCGATTTGTGTTTGAGATAGCTGCAAGATCAGCCTGTGTAAGACCTTGCACCTTTCTAGCTTCTCTAATCATTACACCCATATCTTCAGGTCTTAATATTTGACCATCCATAATACACCTATTTTATGATACCGTACGGTATCATTCTATACGCATTATAATAGAAATCAATATAAAAGATACCGCTCGGTATCATTTATAAGGTTTTCGTAGGGAAGTGTTCTAGAGGATACCGTACGGTATCATTTTGAGTGTTTTTATTGAATACTAATTTGCCCTTCTTTAAAAAGCCCCTTGGAAATCATTTCATTCTTTGCACTTGCAGCAGGGCTCTTTACAAACATAATTATTCGCAAATCCTCTTCTGCTCTAGAAAAACATACATACGCAAGGTTTATTGCCAAACTTTACTTCCGCTTGACCTAATTAGAAGCAGCAAACCGCCTTCATCATAGAGTTTATAAGGCTTATCCTTGGGTTTGGCGTTTTTAATTTCAACTTTAGTAAGCTTGCACTTAATCTTGGGCATGTTCAAATCCTTTTAGGGTATATATGATTCTATACCCTAAAAAATGCAAGATGTTATTATATTACGTTAGACGCAGCCAGAGCCAAACGCCCAGCAAGACTTTGTTTTTTCTTGTTTAATTACATGTAAATATTTTTTATTAGATGTGAACTACCCAAGACATAGTATCCAGAATATACCGAAGACATAGTATACACTTTGTCCATTTTGGAGGCAACCAAGATGGCATGGCAGGAGTGTAAGATTATGGACGCAAGATTAAAATTTGTAGCAAGATTGCTTGAAGGCGAGAAGATGGCGGTTTTATGCCGTGAGTTTGGTATCACCCGCCGTACTGGTTATAAGATATATAATCGCTATAAGGAATTTGGTCTGGAAGGCTTAAATGACCGCTCACGCAGGTCATACCGGCATGCAAACCAGCTTCCCTATCAGATTGAACGTGCTATTCTTGGCATAAAAAAAGAATATCCGAACTGGGGAGCACCGAAGATTCGTGAGAAGCTGCTGCGTATGTTCCCTGATATAGATCTTGGTTGCGGGGGGTAGGATTTGAACCTACGACCTTCAGGTTGCGAGTGGCTCTAAGTTATTGATTTATAAATACTTTGTATTGCGCGGAACTACGCTAAACTTTTGACTTCTGGGCATTATTCGCACAATATGCATACTCATGTTTTCGCAGCAATACTCAGCGACTTTATGCCTATTTAGTACACCAGTAGTACACGGATTTTATAAGCCTGATACTTTAAATATTGACTAATGTACATTTATTACCTAATATGACCTTTAGGTGTCGATAAATAACACCCAAGGAACATGCGATGTTTATAGAATATCTGGACAACTTACGCTCATCAGGAAAGCGGCATTTTACTTTTAAACAGGTCATTTCAGACCTTGGTATATCTATTAATAGCGCAAAATCTGGCTTATATAGATTAAAAAACGAGGGAAAAATTATTACTCCTGCAAAAGGACTCTACGTAATAGTGCCGCCAGAATACAAATCTTATGGCTCTATCCCCGCTGAAGAACTGGTGCCAATCCTGATGCAACACTTACAGGCAGATTATTACACTTCTCTGCTGTCAGGAGCAGGGTATCATGGGGCATCCCACCAGAAATCGGCGCGTTTTCAAATTGTAACTAACAAGCGTAGTAAGCATCCTCTTGAATTTGGACAAATAAAATTAGAGATGATTTATAAAAAATCCCTGGCTGGGCTTCCCGTGCAAGATATAGTGGTGGGTACTGGCTACTTAAAAGTTGCGAGTCCTGAGCTTGTGGCACTGGATCTGCTTACCTACCCAAACCGTGTCGGCGGCCTGAATCATATTGCCACCGTCTTATCTGAACTTGTAGAGACAATAGATGCTGATAAACTTATCAGGCTTGCAGAGATGATTGGAGAAAAAGCCTGGTTGCAACGGCTTGGGTTTATTTTAGAAAAAATTGATTCTATGGATGAGGCAAAACAAGTAAAGATAATATCCAGGCTGCAAAGATATCTGGATGGGAAAATGTCTGTATTTATTCCCCTTGCTTCTGAGTTGCCGAGAACCGGTTATCCTCGTATAAAAAAATGGAAAATTATTGTTAATACTGATATTGAGGGTGACTTATGATTCCAATGAGCTTTATTGAAAGATGGCGTGAAGTTGCAAAATGGCAAAGCATTGGCATGGTTGAGCAGGATCTGGTAATTAGCCGTGCGCTTGTATGCTTATATAACGACCCTACCATTAAGGACAGTCTTGTATTTCGTGGCGGTACAGCGCTTAATAAATTGTTTTTTAAGCCACCAGAACGCTACAGTGAGGATATTGATTTTGTTCAGAGACGAGCACAGCCTATAGGTGGTACTATTGACATTATCCGCGAAATATTACAGCCATGGCTTGGAGAACCAAAAAGGAAAATTACAGAACGCAGTGCAAAACTTGTTTATCAGTATCAGTCCATAGACGGACTGCCAGTTAAATTAAAAATTGAAATTAATACAACGGAACATTTTCAGGTATTGCCACTTAAGCAAGAGCCATTGTCGATAAAATCTGAATGGTTTACAGGCGATGCTGAAATTGTAACTTACGAACTTGCAGAACTAATTGCAACAAAGCTTCGAGCCCTTTACCAAAGGCGCAAAGGTCGTGATCTATTTGATTTGTGGCATGTTTTTAAGCATGAGCTAGTCGATATCGATTTAGTCGTTGATATTTTCCAGAAATATTGCGCCAATGATGGCATTGCCATTTCCAAAGAATTATTTCATAAAAATATGGAAATGAAACGGTTGAACAGGGATTTTCAAACAGATATGAATGTTCTATTGCCACATAACATTAACTGGAATTTTGATGAAGCATTTGATTTTGTTCAAAGCCGTATTATTAGCCAACTGCGCTAATGGTTTTAGCGCGTCCTCACATATGGTTGAATAATCGTTCACTTTTCATGTGGATATTAATATAATATGGACATACCCATGAATGTGACGACCAGATGATTGGTAACACCAGGATTATTTCGAATCAGCTTGGTTATCCTGGACATTATGGGACTTTTGAATGCAAAGATTTTGATGCTGATGGTAAGTGTGTTGAAATATGAAAATGACTTTTATAATGGGCATATTGCTATGATATGAGTGTTATAATAGTCATTTTTTGGAAAGCAGGCCGATTCTTATAAAATAAATTGTTATTATCAGTAATAAATTAAAATACTCCAATTTCGCTGTGCTACTTTTGTTTTCGCCCCTCCCGCCAACCTACTTATATTGCTTGATTAAATGCTGTTTTCAAGCGTTAATGGCTGCTAAATCCCGGGAAAATTAGCATGCCAAAGCTAACAAAACGCAATGTTGAATCTGCCGCCATAAAGGAAAAACCATATTTCCTGTTTGATGACCAGATAACTGGTTTTTGTGTGCGTATTTCTCCTTCAGGAAAACGCCATTATTACCTGCAATATTTGAAATATAAAACAGTAAAACGTTTTGCCTTGGGTCAGCATGGAGTTCTCACTGTAGAAAATGCCAGGAATAAAGCTATTGCCATGCTCGCCAGCATAAAAGATGGTGGTGACCCGCAGAAGGAAAAAGAAGAAAAATTAAAAGAACCAATAGTGCGTGAGCTCGCTAAGCGCTATATGGATGAGCATGTAAAGGTTCATTGCAAACCAAGTACTACTACTGGTTATCAGCGATATCTGGATAAGCATATATTACCTATGCTTGGTTATATGAAGGTATCTGAAGTGACACGTAAGGATATCGCAAACATGCACCATCACTTACGCAACATTCCTTATGAGGCAAACCGCTGCCTGGAAGTTGTTTCTAAAATGTTTAACCTTGCAGAATTATGGGGACTGCGGCCAGATGGTACAAATCCGCGCAGGCATATTAAGAAATATCCTATGAAATCGCGTGAGCGTTATTTAAGCAAAGAGGAAGCCAAACGGCTTGGCGAGGTGCTTGATGAAATAAAATGCTATCCAGATGAAAATCTTTCTGCTGTATATTGTATCCAGCTTCTTTTGTTAACTGGTTGCCGCCTCGGCGAAGTCCAAACCCTTAAATGGGAATATATTGATTATGAAAATGCTATACTCCGCCTGCCGGATTCTAAAACCGGAGCCAAAATTATTTATGCTGGCGATGTTGTTATAAACCTGCTGGAGGAAATTAGAAATCATCCAGCCAGACCCATAGATAACCCATATGTGATATGGGGAAGGAATGCTGGTGCATATATTAACAATATACAAAAACCATGGCGCAGGTTCCGCACTATGGCGGGGTTAGAAGATGTCCGCATACATGACTTGCGCCATAGTTTTGCTTCATTTGCAGTAAGCAAAGGCATGAGTCTGCCTATGATTGGTAAACTCCTGGGCCATACTCAAGTACAAACAACAGCGCGTTATGCCCATATAATGGCAGAACCGCTAAAAGCAGCGGCAGGTGATGTTACTGGTGAGCTTAGTAGCCTTATGAAAATAAATAATGTTTCCGTTCAGAATAAACCGCTTCCCCCGAAACCGAACAAATCCATAATCGCAGGAACTACCATACAAAAACCTGTATACCTCACCTCCGATCAGGCGGCAGAATATCTTGGCGTCCACCCACGCCTTATGGAAAACTGGCGCTGGCGCAAGACAGGGCCGGATTTTGTAAAAGTCGGCAACCGCATCCGTTATAAACTTGAGAATCTGGAGGGGTTTGTGGAGAAGGAAGATGTTGTTGCTTAGTTTGTTAACAGTACCTAACATTAAATCTTTCAACTTGATTTCCTTTTTAATACTCACCATCATAGCCAAGCATATACATCAGTTCAGGATTCTCACTGGCAAGCTGCATAATGATGGAAATCAGCTCTTCTTTACTCTTTTGTTTAAAGAATTTTTCAAAGTCCGATATTTCATCTTTTCGCCACTGAAATTCTTCGCTGGGTTCATAGCCGCCGTTATTATTGGCAATGACCGCAAACTCGGCTGCAGCCATATGTTTGCACGGGCCAAAATCCTCAAATGCCGGGCATGTACAGCTGCCGCTTAGCGTGCTGTTTTTAAGACCGAGGGCAACATCATATATTCTTGTTCCGATAGCTTTTGCGGTTACTTTGTCAGGCCTTACGGAAGTAAGCTCCACCATCCCGGAAGCAAAATAACCTTCGCCTCTGGATAAATAGCGGTCTTCTATCAGTGTTTTTAGCTGCTGTTCAGTTATTTTCATCTGGTACCTACCTATATAAACTCATACCCCAACCGTTCATACCCTTTGCGTCGCTTCTCCGCCATTTTTGCAAGCATAGGTATATTACTATCAACATAATCATAAATGACAACTTTCTTTTTTGCGTGATGCAGACGGTGCAGACGTCCGGCATATTGAGCCAATGTGCCATGCCATGATACCGGCATTGTCAGAAATAATGTGTCCAGTCTTGCATCGTCGAACCCTTCTCCGATATAACGTCCGGTAGCGATAAGCAGCCTTTCTTCCGTTTCGGGAATGGAAGCGAGTTGTTCAGAAACTTTCTTTCGCTGTTTTGCATTCTGTCCTCCAACCATTATAACCACATGCTTGCAAAATTTTGAAAATTGTTCTGCTAATAGATTTACATGTTCTTTTCGTTCAGTTATCACGACAGGGCTGCGACCGGATTCCAGAGCTTTTAGTACATCATCAAAAATCATTTGATTTCTGGCGTTATCATTGGCAATGGCAGCATAGAGTTGAGTGATAGTCGGCGCCTTATCTGCTTGGGAAACAAATTGGAAAGAGCTATGCTTTGTGACAACCTTATGCGAGAATGGTCTGAGTCCGGCTTGTTTTTTAGCGTCCACCCTGTAACGTATCTGTCCACATTGCATGGCAATAATAGGATGATGCCCATCTTTACGTGTGACTGTAGCTGTTAATCCAAGAACATATCTGGCTTTACATGCCCGTGCGACTGCTTCAAAACTAACGGCAGACAGGTGGTGGCATTCATCTACTATCAACTGGCCATAATCAGCAATACTATCATCAACTTCACCTTTACGTACCAGACTTTGTATCAATGCCACATCAATAATACCGGTCGGTTTACGTTTGCCTCCACCGATAGTTCCAATATCTTTTGCCGGAATATCAAGAAATACTTTCAACCGTTCCACCCATTGGTCAAGCAACTGACGACGGTGTACTAATATCAGCGTATTTACTTTACGTTCTGCAATCACATGCGCTGCAACAACCGTTTTTCCAAATGCAGTCGTTGCGGCAAGTATGCCAGTATCATGTTGTTGCAGAGCTTTTACAGCTTTTTTCTGCTCTAAAGTCAATTCACCAAGAAACGAAGTATCCACCTTGGTTCCATGGTTTCTTTTGTCTTCTATCTTTATTGCAATCCCTAAAGATTCCAGCAACTCTTTTGCTTCCTCAAAACAACCACGCGGCAGACCTATATATTTTTTGAAAATCTCAGCACAACTGATAATACGTGGTTTACCGAAGGTAGATAGGCGCATGGCCTGTGCCATGTAAAATTCAGGATTCTGGAATGCTGCAAGTCGGATTAGTTTGTTGATAAGCACCGGCGGCAAATCATCTTTTGCAATATAAAGCTGGTTTGCCATAACCAAGGTAATATTATCAGGAAGTTTTTGTTCAATAGGTATCTCGAGATTTTTACGTGATGGGCGCATTTCCCATGGATTTGCCGCACCTTCTTCATCAATGGGTAGGCGAACTCCCAGAATTTGTCCCTGCTCGGCAGCCTCTATCACCAGAGTGGAAACATCTGAAGCACTCATTCTTCGAATGGAAGAAAGATAAGCCCACTGATCTTTATAGGGGATATTGTTTCTATCAATAAATAAACTATTGCCTTTTTCTCGTGGCGTTTTTTGTAATGGCAAGGCGATAAGATTGCCGAATCCGCCGGAGGGCATGGTATCCTGATTGGGAAACAACCTGTCATAAGATTCAAAGCCTATGTCCGGGCAGCGTTCCATAGTTTGGGTAATAAGCGCAGCTCCCATTTTTCTGGCTTCTGATGCCATAACCGGATGGCTAAAGAATATCCAAACATGCCCGCCATTGCCGGAACGGGATTTTTCAAGACTGGCAGGAACACGCCTATTATCACAACTTTCAAGAAATGCGGTTGCATCACGTTGCCAATTTTCTCCATCAAAATCAACAGCCATAAACCAGCATGTTTCGTTCAAAAGCATGGGGTAAACACCAATGGTGCAGTCTCTTCCATAGTTATCACCGCAAAGGTGCCTGCGAATAATATGACTATTTACCTCTGTAAACGCCTGATTAGTGCAATCGCTACATTTAATCTGCGGCTTATTGCAAACTCCACGCACCCATTCATTATTGCAGGCCGGAGAATAACCGGATTTTCCAGTTTTTTGGTTATCCCATCTCTTGGGAAATACATCCGTCCTTCCTTTGAACAACTCCATAAACAGCTGGATATTTTCTTCCGTAACTGACAGATTAGGAATCATAGCCTGCAGTTTTTTCTCAGCCTGTAATTCCAGCTGTAAACTTTGCAATTTCGCCGTTAATGAGGTGCGTTGGTTGTCGAGTAATGAAATATCCTTAGAAATAAGGTTAACTTGTTGTTCGAGGCTCTGAATTTTCTTTTTATCCATAACAAAAATATTTTTTATATAACCACACAGCTTTTAATTATTTTTATTGTTTTATGCAAAGCTATGCAGCCACCTTATTGTGGGCAACAGCCCGATCCGGCAGCTCATGCACTACAACTTGCCCATTAGTCACTGATTTTGCGAGGTCGCATAAGTGCTGATGATGTGTTAGATAAACTAACTGACCGTTTTTTGACATTGAATGCAGTAGGCTAAACGTTTCGCGTGATCGGTCATCATCAAAAGGTTCCAAAATATCATCTGCGAAGAATGGTAATGTTTTTCCTTGTCTAGCAAATTCTGCATGACCTGCTATACGAAGTGCCAGATATAACTGATAACGGGTTCCTCGTGACATCTCATCAGCTACAATTGACGACCCGTCTGCTTTTATGCCCACCAAAACTTCTGTGTTGTCACGTGGAATGGCATCAAGCTTTTTAAATGCTCCTCTGGTCATACAAACAAAAGCTTCACTTGCAGCTTTCATCATAGAACTTCGGTGCGTTTCCCGGTAAGAACGCAATGCCTCACCTGCGAGCAGGACACCGGCTGATAATTGCATAAACTTATGAGATTTTTCTTCAATTTGCAGTAGAAGAGTGCGTTTTTGTTCTTCCAATTGCGCGGGCAGATTATCTGCCCCAATAGCTGATAATTCACTATCTAGTGTTTTCCAATCATGATAATTATTGCTAACCTGATTCTCAATATCAACCAGATCACTCTCTAAATTCTCATATTCCTGTTTGATTTTACCAAATGCCTCGGCATCACCTATCTGGCTTTCCATTATATCCAGAACTTGCTCGATAGTATCTTGTGCCAGTTTTTCTTTTAAATCAGTTTCAAGTTTATTACTTTGTATTAACAGTTCAGATTTCTGCAATCCACGCCTAATTTCTTTACGTAAATCCTCTAATGAGTCGGCAGGAATCGTTTTTTGCATTTGGTTAAAACTATCCTGAATATCTTGCACTTCTTTCTTTGATGACTCGAATCTTTCTTTAGCATCCATTAATGCTTTATTTGCTTTTGCAAGTGCTCGCTGTGATTCTCCGGCAGCAGCAACTCTTTTTCTTAGGGCGTCGGCAGTCTCAACTGGATCACCTTCGTTAAACGGCTCGGATGCCAATTTAGCCAGTTTATTAACTTCGGCAGTATAATTTTTCTGATCATCCTGCATCGCCTTAATCCGCCCGGAAAGCTCTCGCTCTTTTTCAGCATCACTTTCCAGAGATTCAAGTTCCTTCAGAATTTCTTTTACAGATTCCGATGACTGCTGATCGTCAATCCAGACTGAGCTAAGGCAACTTGTCCACTCTTCCTGCCATTTTTTACTATTTGCAGTGGCGAGATCAAAATCGCTTTGTCGTTTAGCTTTAGCGTGTTGTGTCTTTTTCAAAGCATCGTTACGGTCTTTCTTCGTTTGAGTCTGTGATTTCCAGTCCTGAACCGCTTTCTCACAATATTCCAGCCTATCAGACCAAGTAAGATTCTCTATTGCAATACCATGCGCCTGCATGGCTTTATCAAGAGAGCCTTGCGCCCCCTCATGGGCTTTTTGTAAGCTTGTTAAATTTTGCTCCGCATTTTTTAAGGCGACTTTTTTTTCCTTTGCTTTATCCAAGCGTGACAGCCAGATTTCCAATGAGGCTAAAGGATAATCATCAGGTAATAACAAAGCCTTTAAAATAGATAAAGATTTTTTGTCGTAATCTGATTTCTTTTTTTTCAGAGCGTCAATTCTATCCTCCAGGCATTTTTGCCCTGCTTCTGTTTTTGCTTTTTTAACCTGTGCATGACGTAGCTGGGCAATTTCAGAAGTCTGAGTAAAGCGCGCGCTAAGGAGCCTTTCATATTCGGCTGAAAGCTCAGCAAAATTATCTGCAGAATTTTGTAAAACACTTGCAGAGGGTAGTGCGTCTAAATCAAGACTACCCCGGTGCGCCTTCCATGCAGATTGTTGCTTGCCTCGTAATTCCTCTGCATTTTTATCGGAAATAATCTTTGCTTCATTAATAAGGCTATTTATTTCCGCTTCGGTTTCAGATAATTCTTTATCAAGACGCAACTTTTCTTCATTTATGGATCTCTCCTCATCGGCTAGAGCTTTTAATTCGGCAATCAATTTGGACAAAGTTTCATAAGCTGGCTTCTTAAGCGTACTAATTGACTCAATATCGCCTTCATACGGAGATAATTCCTCTGCGGCTTTATCCAGTTCCTGAGTCGCCAATTTAATGTCATTTTCAGCATCTTCAATTTTCCCCTGATCCGGCGCTTTTTGTGCCTGCTTTAAGGTTAATTCCAGTTGTGTCATATCCTGAATATTAGATACTTCCTCGTATAATTCCTGCGCCTCCTTTGTTTGGCTTTGCGCCTCTTCCCATTCGCGCCCAGCACTTTCCTCCAAAGCTTGGATTGTTCCACGTTTTTCGATTAAATCACGCAATTTACCAACAAGAGCTGACGGGAGAATTAATTGATCAATATCGGTATCGTCAGCTTGTCCAAGCTTTTTTAACGTAATGTTTATTTTTTGATGTAAACCGAGCTGTTCATCCTGACGCCTGCCTATATCTTTAGATGTTATGTAGCGGGCCTCTAACTCATTTTCTTTTAACCGCTCCACTTGCGGCGCCAACGAGAGAATAATATCATCCACCTCAATTTCCTGTATTTCTTTCTCGGCACGTTCTACAGAACCTTGCTGCTCTTTTTGGGTAGCAGTAGCCTTCGCCTCATTTTCGATTAATTTGTCAATTTCACTGTTCCAGCCTTCCGGTACATCAGGTGCATTACCCAAATCGGATAATTGTGCCTTTATATTTATAAACTCTCTCCAAACCGGATAAGCATCAAGGCGTGATTTTAATTCACGTGATTTGGATTTGCTTTCGTCCCGATCAGATTTTATTTGTTCCCATTTTTGTTTGGCCTGTTTAGCCTGATCCCGTAATTTAACATATGCGGTAGTCTCCACATCATTTTCACGGAGTTGATCTGTTATATCTTTCAGCTCCTGTTTAAGGGAAGCGAGCTCATAGCTACGCCCACTGACCTTGAAAAACCCATCAGATTCTTCCTGAATCTGATTTATTGCACCGCTGATATCTGATAATCCTGACATTGCAGAAAATAACAAGGCACCAAGATCTCCCTTACTACCTAAAATACTTTCTCCACCTTTTTCTAACGAGTCATCATCTAATGAATACATCTGTTCATATCCCTCACGAGATATGTCGCCAACTATCGATTTAAGGGTGGTTTCAGACATTACTGTTCCATCCGGAGCATATAATGTATTTTTGTTTCCTTTGTTTCGTCTTGCCTGGAATGTTGTGTTATTTGCTGTTATTTTTGCACCAATTTCCATTACTTGATAATCATGCAAAAAATTATATCCGCTTTTCAGAGGAATGCCGTAAAGAAAATCCAAACAGGCATCACGTAATGTTGATTTACCTGCTTCATTCGGCCCGTAGATAATATGAAAGTCGCCATCACCTGTAGGTTTTTTCAGATCAATAACATGGTCAGTAAAGCAGCCATATCGTAATAAATCTATTCGGTCAAAACGCATTAGCATGTCTCCTCTTTTGAAGTCAGCCTGGCTAATACATCTTCCGTCCCTTCATTTAAATATTGTGCTTTAAGAGTTCCTGACGGATCTTCAAAATTATCACGAAGTTCAGGTGGCAACTTCTTTTGTAATTCTTTTAATAGCACGTCCATTTTTTCTTCTATATTTTCTTTGGCAAAATTATTGCCCGTCATAAGACGGCGCAAATCAGTCAGCGGATTACTGCCCGTAGATTTAGTTTCAATCAGCTGAACATTACACTTTACTTCGCACTGTTCGATAAACACATTAAGGCTTTCGCATATATCATTAAGCTGTTCCAACACTCTGTCAGTATCACGGCGCAAAATATTTGCTATTGGAGAAATGCCGAAAAGTTCGATACGCACAATCGTATTATCGCTGGACGAGTTGGCCGCTAATTGTTTTAGTTTGGCTTTAGAAATTTCAACAAAGTCCGACCAATTTTCAGCTCCGGTAAGATCAATTGAAATCCTTTCAAATTGTACAAGGCTGGTAAACCGTTCTTCTAAGCTGACTCCGCCTTCCTTTGATATCTCAACCAATGTTACAGATTTAGCTCCGGATTCATTTATATGCCGCCCCTGTGGGATACCGGGCATTACGATGGCGCATCTTTCGCTTTCTTTTACCATTCTTTTATGAATATGACCAAGCGCCCAATAATCATAGCCCTGTTCAAGCAGATCCTGCTCGCTGCATGGAGCATAAACATCATGCTCGGGAGATCCTGCCAGACTGGTATGCAGCAACCCGATATTCAGGAATCCATCTTTTGCGGCTGGGTATTTAGGCAGGAGACTCTCCGGTGCTTGAGGTTTAGCAAAGCTCACTCCATGTAAGGCAACGCCCTTATCCTCCAGCAATATAGTAGTATCGTTTCCACGGGATGGAAACACATGCACTCCCTCAGGCAACTGAAGTTCAGGAGTGATTTTTGATTCTGCATCATGATTACCCCGAATAATAAATACACGAATACCTTTCTGGGTCAGTTTTCGCATCTGGCTTGCAAAAAATGCAGCTGTCTTCATACTACGCAACTTACCATCATAAAGATCACCAGCAATCAATAAGGCGTCAACATCTTCACTTATACATAAATCAACCGTATTGATAAAACTCTGCCTGGTAGCATTAGCTACAATTTTTGCAGCATCATCATTCTTTAAAGCTAAAGAACGAAGTGGCGAATCAAGATGGACATCCGCAGTGTGAATAAAGCGAAACATAAGTTATTTATATAAAATTAAAATCTAATTTGAGAATACTATATAATTTTTGCCTTATTCTCAAGGCATTAGAAAAAGTTTTCAGACAAGTTTGGAATTCTATTGTTATTTCAGATCAGTCTTTCGCTATATGCACCAGTAAAATACGATACACAAAAGAGTTTAATTCAATGCAGTAGCTCCCCTGCATCTGGGAAACCTAGAACAACCATAAAATTGGTTGCCATCACTTCTACGGGTGCGAACAACCATAAAAGAATTGCATGATGGGCATCTTACTGTAGTTTTGATAATTGGTTTGTCAGGTGCTTTTTTTCGTATTCTGCGTCTTGAGCGTTTTGCAATATGCTTACATTCATTACAATATTTTCCGTAACCATTAACCAGCTTTTCGTCCTTGAAATCATCAAGGCTTTTTATTTTATTACATTTACCACATTCTTTAAGGGTTCCGTCCTTCAAGCCCTTTATTCTTGAGTGAATTTTGTCTAGTGCTTGGTTATTTTGGACTTTTTTTTTACAAGTTCCTCTAAACGGGAATTAAGATTCTGTATAGGGTCTTTCCCTACATTGAAGCGATTTATTCTTAAGAATTTATACCCGTAGCTTTCCAGTACCTTCTCGCGATATACGTGATCTTCCGTGTAAAATTTTTCGTAGTTGGTTTCATCTATAGAGCCGTGTTCTTCAAAATGATGTTCAAACCCGTCATATTCAATCAGTATTTTGTACTGGTTACCTTCATTATCGGTATAAACCAACAGAAAGTCGGCTACAAATTTCGGATGCTTATAATGTTTATCGAGTTGTTTTATATATTCCCCGATTGGAAACTGCGCATGTAGTTCTACAGCTTCCTGGTTTGTTTTAAAGAACGCCGCCTCCTGTATCCAGTTTAATACCTTCTTTTCCATAGGTGAACGTGAGTCTGTATCGCTGGCATCCGGCAATTGTTCGGCCAGTTCTCTGACCCTTGTATAGTGGATTAATGCCTCGCCGATTGATCCGGTATATTCTTCTACCGGCAAGCTCAAGAAGAAGTGCATACACTCTTTGGCGCGGCTGAAACCAACATTTAAGCGTTGCGCCTTAATTTTTCCATCTTCTTCAAGATCAATGCTTTTCAGGTCTTTTATAAAAATAGTCCATAATTTATCTATGGCAGGGTTGGCAACCATCGAATACAAAATAACATCGCGTTCTTCCCCCTGACATGTGTCAAAGGTCATGATTTTTAATTTATGATTCAGGCAGTAATCTTCATATTCAGGGTGCTTTGAAAAAGTTTCGGATAGTAATTTCTGCTGGTCTTTAAAAGGGGTTAATATACCTATTGAAACCGCTTTATCATTTTTACACAGCCTTTCAACTTCTGCCAATATAGCGTCAATCTCAAGCTGGTTAGTATTTGAATTTACCTCTATCTTTTCATCATGCTCTATAAAAGTAAAGCTGATAACACTATCAATAGGCTTTGCTCGGATTTTAACGGCCTGTAAACTATCACTATAGAAATGCTTGCTTGAGTATGAGATTATTTCCTTGTATCCCCTAAAATGCTTCTTAAGCATGATCTGGTAGTTACTGATACTTTCAAAAAACTCCAATATCGAAGTTTTGATATTGAACTTCGTCAGCCGTTCCAGTTGGATAGTTTCCGTTGAAATGTTTTCTACAAACACATCTTTCAACTTGTTTAAATACTCCCTGTTTGTATCGGAACGTGCTTGTGATGATTTAAGGTTGCTAAACTGCTTCTTATCGCCAAATACAATAACTTTCTTAGCACGTAGCAAAGCAGGAAAGGCTTGTGCTATACTTACTTGCGAAGCTTCATCAATTATAACTATATCAAATATTTCAGACTCTAATGGTATATATTCGGCAAAATCTCTAATACCGGCCAAGATACAAGGGAAGGCATTTTTAAGGTCTTCAAATACCTTTTTATCAAAACGCTGCTTCTTGGATATGATCTTTTTGAGCGAAGTAGCATCATTGCGCTTGTTATTGTAAAAATCAACGACCCTTTCATCCAGCTTATAGGTCATTTGGGTTGTTACCAGATTTTCTACATCGGCCTTTTCATCAGTATAGCTATATTGAGGCATAGATCTGAATTTTTTGCTAACGCTGTTCTTCAGGAAGATATATCTGACCAGATTATTAAATTCATCTTCAGGGTATTTTGTAACAGCATTATCAAAAAGGCCAAAAATACTATCGGTATAGAGGCCGACCTTCTTAGCCGTATCAGGGTATTTTTCTGCAAAATTGTTTATTGCTTTGATGGTGTTATTTATTGCCTTTCTTTCTTTTTCGTCCGGCAAGGTAAGGTCAGTTTTAAGAAGCAGGCAAACCCATTCGATAAAATCCTGCTGAAATTGAAAATTACGCGAAAGTTCAAAGTCAGTTTTGACTTTCTCTGCATAACGGAAAATACCGGTAATAGCTTCGAGCTGCTCAATACATAAATGTGGTTTTTCAAAGTCGTGCTTCACTTCTTCTTGTAGGTTAGCAGATAGCTCCCGTAACTGTTTACCCTTGAACAAAAAACCGAATAAACCGGCGCGAATCTGTTTGCACTGATATATGAAACTTCCCAATGCTTCCAGCCTGTCTTCTGATAAGGTAGGTATGTGAGCAATGTTATGCAGGCTTTCCTGCATTTCCTCTTTCGTTACTTCGACAATTTCAATAAGGGTTAGGAAACTTTGAAAGGCATCTATTGTTTGGGTGTCAGGGTATAATTTTCCAAAGAGGTTTTTCAGACCGGCATCTGATGATAGCTTTTCTTTTAAGGAAAACATGTCAGTTTTTACCTCTTGAAGTGCTTCATCAGACTGTTTGTTTTTGTATAGTTCCTCAAGGTCAAACGGCAGATTTTCCTTAGATGTAAAATCTTTCTCAAGCGCATTCAGTTCGTCAATTTCAGGAATATCCACGCTTTCATATGATTTTATCGTGCCGGATATTTTATCCTTAAGGCCGGTGACGGATTTTTGTATTTTATCTTCCAAGCTGCCATAGTCATTCTTAACTGCTTTATAATGTTCTTTAATGCTTTCCATTGCAGTAGTTGAAAGTATCTTTGAATAAGTGTTGCCGGTTTTACCAAGACGCAATATAGGATTCTGGAAATTCTTATCGAACCGGACTTTATTCATCGTTTCGGTAATTTTATCCTCAACGACATCAAGGGCTTCTTTTTTATCAGATAATACCAGCGTAGATTTATTGTTTAAAATAGCATCACATACTATGGCCGTGATAGTGTGACTTTTACCCGTACCTGGCGGGCCTTCCACAGTCGTATATTTACACTTGGATTTATTCAAGGCTGTTAATATCTGCCGTTGTTCCTCATTTAGAGGTATAGGGCTGGAATATACCAACTTATCTGATGAACTATTTTCATTCCAATCATGCTCGACCTCACCAACTACGGATACAGGGTTTTCTTTTATAAAATCATCAATCAGCACTTCAAACGCCGAAGCAAGAATGTCGTCACCGGCATTTAGCTTTTGTAGTATTTCTTCATAGTCGTTTACAAGGGACTCATCAGATTTATCAAAAAGGCCAAAATAGCACCGGTTAGAAATTTGAATACCACTACCTTTAGCAATTTGTACTTCGGGGTTGTTTATGTCGATATATGGTGAAAGGCCAAAATAGGTAATCGCCTCCTTTAAGGAGCGGTCTATTTCACCAATAAGATGCTCCTTCTTTTCGGCGATATATATTATACGCTCCATAAAAGAACCTAGGCTGCTGCTTTTTCTTTCATTTTCAGCGTTATAACTTTGGGAAACGTATTGTATGGCCTTCTTATTTACATATAGCAAGGAGTCAAAGTTAATTTGAAATATTCCTTCCGCCTTGGTTATTTGAACCGGAATATAAAAAAGAGGATAACGCCTGTCTTTGTAGGTTATATCACAAAAATTAAGGTAAAATTCCTGCTTCTCTAAAAGGTTTTTATTATTTACCAACTCGGATATTTCAAAGAAAATATCGGCTATAGCAAAGCCTTTAAAGAAGCTGGATAGCTTGTTTTTTATATCGCTTAATTCAAAGTTCTGGCTAAATTTCTCATCAATATCAAATTCTTGTTCTAGGCTCTTGCTGGTAATAGCCATTGAGATAATTTCTTCAAAAGGGCTTATGAAGATGTCGGTCAGTTCTTCCTCAATCTGGTAAACGGAATCTGCTGTTGTGGTTTTTATTTTTTCAAGCGGTTCGCTGATTTTCTCAATGAACGGAGCAAAGAAGTTTTCCTTCATAACTCTGGTTATCCCATCAAGGGCAAAGGCTGTTGCATCTATTACATCATTTGGGTGTTTGGATAAGCCAATATCAATTTCATTGTGAAATTTCTTTATAACCTTATCAATATCATTTTGGCTTATGAGGTCTATCTGTTGCTGGATAAGCTGCAACAGATTTTTTGGTATCTGGTTCTTATAAATTCCATGCTTCAACTCGTTCAGTGCATCGTCTTTAAATCCGCTACGGATAACCTTCCATGCAAGAGCATTATATTTAGGGTATTTTTCTAGCTTCACACTTACTTGCAGGTTGTTATTATCCCTCTGCTGGAAGTGCCTTTTTGGTGTCCGGACTTTATGGAAGTTGGTTTCCAAAAAATCCATAAAATAATGGGCGACCTCTTTTACAAAAGGAATTGAGTTTGTGCTTTTCTTTTCTATATTTACTACTTCTAGTTTCATAATAGTAGAAACATAATGCAAACTACTTTAAAGAGCAACAAAACAAGGCTGATTTTATTCAAAGGTGCTTTGGTCCTCTGAGTTTGTAATATTTCTTACAGCACCCTCCTTCGTATCCAGCGCCAAAAGCAACCTCAATGATCTAAAAACAGTCATTAAGGAATAACATAGCACGGATGCTAGGAAAAAGCATATGTTGAAATTTTGCAATTTTATTTGTATTACCATACCATAGTATAATCACATATCTATATTTGGTTATAGAGAATGGGCGTAATAATAATGCAAAATGACAGGAAGGGTTTTAAATTTATCAAAACAGGGCTGATTCTATTAGTTACTGGTGTGGTATTAGCAATTTTCTTACCTACTAAACTTCAAGCAATTTTTACCGTAATTTTCTCTATCGGGTTTTTAATTATAATAATTGGAATCGTTCTGTCTATTTTGGAGTTTTTAAGCAGAGCTATAACAACCTTGATTAGACCTGAGGTTCCTTCTAAAGAAAATAATAGTTCTGACGAAGAGCTTATTACATTCAGAATAGAGACATCGCTTAGCAATCAATCAAATACGTCTCAACACTTGGTTAATGTCACTGACAGCAACATTTCATCTCTTACACAAGAAAAACTTAAAGCTGGTAGTGATAAATGTTGGGTCGCAAAGGGCAATTCAGTAACCGTTGCTGGTATAAAAATTGACCATGGAATGCTATATGTTGGAAGTCGGTTAAAATCTCAAAGCTATTATGGCGGGGAGGAAAATTGCCTAATTAACCCAAGCCTAAAAGTAGCAAAGAGTATCAGCAATTATGGCGAGGCAGATATGTCGTACTGGCCATCATACAGTGATATATCTCCTCAAAATAGACGGCAGTACCTTGAATGGCTGGCTGACGGGGCTAAAGACCCTAATGCAGATATTGGATACGTGTTCTTATATTTTTATGGATTGGAGCGTCGCTTATTTCTAGATAAATCCGAAGAAGAAGCTATTGATATAACCAATGAGATATCGCGACTCTTATCAATATATGGCCATAATCATTCTATAAAACGCTATCTTTCAGATGCCTTATCTTGCGCCGACCTTCTAACCCAGAAAGAGCAGCAAACACCTACTGTACAAATTAGTGATATTTATAATTGGGAGATGCCGCTAAATGTTAGGCTTTATTTAGGCCATAAACTCAAAAATGATCCTGTTTTTAATAGTGATGATTTATTAATTTGGTTTTTTAATTATCCCGATACAAGACTAGGACTGAGAACGCCGGCTACACGTCTAGATAAAGAGTTTATTGCGTTAATGAAAATAAGATTAACTGAAAAATACCCTAATGGACTAAAAGTTAGAGTTCCAAAGAAGCAAATATCTCTAAAATACACAGCAAGTAGTAATAATTTCACTGTCGATTTATCCAGCTTTATTGGTAACATACCTGATATTTATAGCATTACTTCTCCTATTGCAAATATTAGAAAAGTTGCCGATGAGGCAATTGATGAGCTTGATAAACTTAGTCGTTTATTGGGTAGAAATTCAGATGCCAGAGGAACATTTAAAGCATTGGCATTATTACCACCAGAGTTAACAAATGAATTTGGCGGAAGTAATATTAATGAAATAAAGTTATGGATTGATGAAAAACATCAATCACAAAGCAGAATCACACTTTCAGAACTTGTAAGAAAAATCACCGATCATAGTGGTGCAAAAATTACAAAAGCTATTCACAAGGAGGCGGAGCAAGTAGCGGGTTCTCTTGGTTGGAATATAATCCCGGCCCATAACGAAATTATTGGTTCAATTAAACCTGACATGCCAATATTGCTGCTACCACAGGATAATGATTGCAAGGCGTTAGAATCACCAAGCCAAGAGTTTTTGCTTGCATTATTTGAGTTAACTTTAGGAGTTTATATCGCTCATGCAGATCATCATATCCTTCCTGAAGAAATGGAGCATTTATCAAAACGAGTGGAAAGCCTTAATCATTTGAGTAAGAATGAATGCAATCGTCTGCACTTATACATTAAGTGGTTGGCCACGCAGAAAATAGAGTTCCTTGTATTAAAAAATAAGCTCAAAAATTTAAATCAAAACTCTAAAGCCGCGTTTGCCGATATTGCCGTTGCAATTGCTTCTGCTGATGGAAAAATTGTTCCTCAGGAAGTTAAAGCATTAGAAATGGTTTACCAGTCTATGGGGCTGGATAAGAAGGAGTTATTCTCCAGCTTACATTCAATGGCAAAGCCTGATTCACATCAACCAGCTAGAAAAACTAGTAAATCATTAGATGGAGATACGATCTCTTTGGATATGGAGCGTATAGCAAGTACATTGAATGACACGGCCAAATCATCAACTTTGCTTGCTAGTATTTTTGAAGATGAAGAGATAGAGTTGGAACCAGAGCAAATTAATGAAAGTGCCGATGAAAATGCTATATATGCAGGGTTAGACAAAGTCCACGCACAGTTATTGAACGAGCTACTTGAAAAAATTGAGTGGTCACGTGATGAATATCAGAAATTAGCCTCTAGTTTAAAGCTTATGCCAGATGGGGCAATTGAAGCAATTAATGAGTGGTCGTTTGAAGTCTATGATGAAGCCATAATTGAGAATGATGATCCCGTGATTATTTATAAAGAATTATTAAGTGAAGGAAATTAATAATGAGTACTACAAAAAGACCAATTAAAACAAAAGATAGAGCAACAATTATTCAAGCCTTACGAGCTGGAGTCGTTCCACGGTCAGGCTTGCATCATATTCAAGTTGGGCGCTCTGGAGAGCTTGCTCAACTGAATCAGGACATTGATTTAATTGCGGATGGTGGATCGGCAATCCGCTTGATTATTGGAGAGTACGGAGCAGGAAAAACATTTTTTCTAAATCTTGTTCGCATGATAGCAATGGAAAAGCAATTACTTGTCGTTAACGCTGACTTGGCCCCGGATCGTCGTCTTCATGCGTCTGGTGGTCAGGCTCGCAATCTTTTTGCAGAACTGACACGAAACATGGGAACACGTACAAAAGCAGATGGAGGAGCTTTAGCAAGCGTTGTAGAAAGGTTCGTTTCTCAAGCCATGAAAGATGCTGATGCACAGAATATTTCAGCGGAAAGTGTTATTGAACAACGCCTTTCCCCACTTGAAGACCTGGTTTCCGGCTATGACTTTAGTAAAGTAATTACAGCATATTTTATTGGAGCTACAACAGGAGATGATGAAAAAAAATCACAGGCATTACGATGGTTAAGAGCAGAATATACAACTCGTACAGAGGCACGTAAAGATTTAGATGTTAGAACTATTATTGATGATGCAAATATATACGACTATTTAAAGCTATATTCTCAATTCGCTAAAATTGCAGGATATAAAGGCCTGCTAGTAGTTTTGGATGAAATGGTGAATCTTTATAAACTCAATAGTTCTCAAGCCCGTAGCAATAATTTCGAACAAATTCTTCGTATTTTAAATGATGTGCTGCAAGGACATGCTGAAAATATTGGCTTTATTATGGGAGGCACTCCCGAATTTTTAATGGATACAAGGCGCGGATTATATAGCTACGAAGCCTTGCAGTCTCGTTTAGCAGAAAATACGTTTGCAGGAGAAGGAGTTCGTGATTTATCAGGGTCGGTAATTAGGCTACAAAACCTCACTCCAGAAGAGTTGTATGTTTTACTTCATAATATTCGTAATATTTTTGCTTCTGGCGACCCAGAAAAGCACCTCGTTTCTGATGAGGCTTTACATGCTTTTATGGATCATTGTTCAAAACGAATTGGTAGTGCATATTTTCAAACACCAAGAACCTCGATCAAGGCATTTGTTGATTTGCTGTCAATATTAGAACAGCACCCTGATAAGCATTGGAATGAATTAATTAGCCAGATAGAAGTTGCAAATGATGTCATGCCGTCAAACGATGAAGTAGAAAATGATGAAGGTGATGAACTTGCAAGCTTCAAATTATAACAATATGGATAATTCTTTTGAGCAACTAGCCACACCTGTAAAAAAGTGGGTTTGGAAGCAAGGTTGGGAATCTTTAAGAAGTATTCAAGCAAAAGCAATCCCACATTTATTATCTGGTGGAGATGCTATTATTTCTGCCTCTACAGCAGGAGGAAAAACTGAAGCGGCCTTTCTACCATTATTATCTCGTGTATTTAACAGAAGGGCATCAAGCGGTTTTGACATCCTATATATTAGCCCATTGAAGGCATTGATTAACGATCAATATAATCGCTTGGAAGAGCTTTGTGAGGATTTGGATTTGCCTGTTACAAAATGGCATGGGGATGTAAGCTCTAATATTAAGCAAAAAGCATTTAAGAATCCGCAAGGAGTTTTACTAATAACTCCAGAATCATTGGAAGCAATGCTTATGCGAAAAGGATTACAAACCTCACACGTTTTTAGTGGAACGCAAGCTATTATCATTGACGAACTACATGCATTTATGGGAACCGAGCGCGGGGTTCAATTGCGGTCAATCATGAACAGGTTAGAGATTTTAACAGGACGTCAAATTGACCGTATAGGGTTATCTGCCACACTCGGTGATATGTCTATGGCCGCAGAATACCTTCGCAACAACTCCAGAACCAAAATTCCTATTATTGAAGGTGATAGCGGTGGTTCTGAAGTAAAATTACAACTTCGTAGTTATATTCAGGAAAATCCTAAAAAAAATGAAGAATTGTTACTTCCAGCTAAACAACAAATAGCCGAACATGTTTTCAAAACAATACGGGGAACGCACAATCTTGTCTTTGCAGGTAGCAAACAGAATGTTGAATGGTATGGTGCGATATTAAGAGACTTATGTGAAGAAAATAACTTACCTAATGAGTTTTTTACACATCATGCAAATATCTCAAAGCCAGATCGTGAATCACTAGAGAAAAGATTAAAGAAAGGGCTGGTTCCTACAACGGCAGTATGTACCTCAACTCTTGAACTGGGTATTGATATTGGAGATGTAGAAGCTGTAGTGCAAATAGGATATAGTGGCTCCGTATCCGCCCTTAGGCAGCGTATGGGGCGCTCTGGCCGGCGCAATAATTCTCCGGCAATTCTTCGGGCATATAATATTTCTGAAGAACTTTCAGACAAGTCACATATGATGGATTTCCTTAGACTCCCTCTTATTCAGGCAATAGCAGAAATAGAATTGTTACTAGCCGGAATTTATGAGCCTCCTTCTTCCGTACAATTACATTTTTCTACTTTAGTTCATCAAATATTGGCTTTAATTGTTGAACGTGGTGGAGTTAGTGCCAAAGGTTTGTTTGATATATTATCTCGTGCAGCACCTTTTAATAATATTTCATCATCACTTTTTATGAATATCTTACGTGCTATGGCACGGTCAGGTTCTGATTTGCTTGAACAAGCACCCGATGGAATATTACTGCTTGGCAAAGAAGGTGAAAAACTCACAAGCCATTACAGTTTTTACGCCGTGTTTGAAACTACAGAGGAGTTTCGAATTATTTGTGGTGGAAAAAACCTAGGAACATTGCCAGTCATGGGGCCTACTGCAAAAGGAACTATCATTATATTTTCAGGCAGGCGTTGGCAAATCCTCGATGTAAACCAGAACGACAAAGTTATAGAAGTAAAGCCATCCAAAGGTGGCAACCCTCCTAAATTTGAAGGAAATGGACCATCGCGCCATCGTATTATTGATGAGAAAATGCAAGAAATTTATAACACTAATCCTGAACTTCAATACCTTAATGCTACTGCAAAGGAACTACTGCAAGAAGGTTGGGATAGTTACAATAGATATGGCCTAAACAAAGCGGAAATATTGCCTCAAGGTGACGGGGTTATTATATTTCCATGGGCTGGAACTGCTATGGTTAACGGACTAACGATGTTATTTCAGCATCATAGATATAAAGTTATAAATGAAGATTATGCTATTTCTATAGAAGATATTACTATCCAACAGGCGTACAGGATGATTGAGAAAATGTCCTGCGGTGATATTCCTGATATCGAAGAAATGGCATGGACTATCGAGAACAAATCAATTGGTCAATATGACAGTTATTTAACTGATGAACTGCTTGTTAAACAACTTGCATCAACATTACCTACAGCCGAAGAGTTTCAAGTATGGGCAAAGAAAAGAATTAAGGATTAATTGCTAAGATTAAATTGTGATCAAAAACGTATAAAATATCAAAGGGATAACAGATAAGGAATTTTAGAATATGAAATTTTTAAACGGGCAAGTTACACTCAGCGCTTCTGATCTTGTTGGGTATCTCAATTGCAACCATTTGAGTGCACTCGATCTTGATGTTGTACATGGAAAACAAGAAAAGCCTAAGCATTATGATCCTCTTTTGGAGCTTCTGAAGGAAAGAGGGAATCAACACGAGCAAGCGTATTTGGAGCATCTTAAAAAAGGTGGGTTTCAATATGTATGCATTGATGGTGTTGATATCTCCGACGCTAGTGTAAACGCTTCGATCACGGCGATGAGAAGTGGCTGCCAAATTATTGTGCAAGCAGCTCTTCGTGCGGATGGACTAGTTGGCCGAGCAGATATCTTACGGCGCGTAGAAAGGCCTAGTACCCTTGGTGACTGGTCTTATGAAATTATCGATACAAAGCTTTCTAGGGAAACAAAGGGGGGGGAGCATATTACAGCTTTGTCTCTACGCCGATTTACTTTCTGCAGTTCAAGGGTTTCCGCCAGAACATATCCACATTGTTGCACCTTGGTCTGATTACGAGCCTCAAACATTCCGCTTTGATGACTATGCGGCCTACTACAGAAAAGTAAAGGCTCAAGCTCTGGATGCTGTCTTTAATGAAGGCTTGGGCGAAACTTACCCAGAACCTAAGTCGCATTGTGATATTTGCCGCTGGAAAAGCGAATGCGATGTGAGACGTCGTAATGACGATCATTTATGCCTTGTTGCCAACATCTCTAAAAACCAAATTTCTGAGCTGAATAGAAATGGCGTTGCGAGTGTTAAAGCACTTGCTGAATTGCCCAATGTAATTCCTTTTACACCGCAAAAAGGCTCTGTTCTTACCTATGAGAAATCAAGAGATCAGGCAAATGTTCAGATTAGGACAAGAGAATCCGGAGAGCTGACATACGATATAAAAGAAATTGCACCGAAAGTGGGTTTTTCCGCTTTGCCTGAACCATCGGCTGGAGATATATTTTTTGATATTGAGAGTGACCCATTTGTCGGTGAGCATGTTTATCACTTTGCCCCATACGAACCTGCTGCATTAAAGCGCCTTATGGGGCGATATGCCTCAAGAGAAAAGGAGGTTGATAACCTCCTGCGCGGTGAGGTATTCGTTGATCTTCTTAGTGTTGTGCGAAATGCAATGTATGCAGGGGTAGAGAATTATTCCATCAAAAAGTTAGAGCCATTTTTTGGTTTTCAACGAAAAATTGAACTACATGATGCTAATGTTGCGTTAACCAAATTGACCTCTTGTATTGAACTTAATAATATTCAACTTATTGAAGACGACACCAAAAACGTTGTTGAAGGCTACAACGCTGACGACTGCTTTGCTACTCATGCTCTTAGAGATTGGCTTGAAAAATTAAGGGGAGACCTCATTGCAGGAGGGCAAGAAATACCAAGGTCGCCGATACCAGAATTAGCACCACAAGAAGAACTCAATGAAAGGGCTAAAAAAGTTCTGGCACTTATCGAAAAACTTACTCATGATGTGCCTGTAGATCTGGTGGGGAGGTCTGAAGAGCAGCATGCGCGATGGCTTCTTGCCTACCTTCTTGACTGGCATCGTCGTGAAGAAAAGGCTGTTTGGTGGGAGTTTTTTAGGCTTAAGGATCTGACGCCGGATGATCTTATGTCTGAAAAAGCAGCTATTTCGAGACTCTCTTTTTTGGAAACGGTTGAGAGCACAAAGACGGGGATTCCAATAGATAGATATGCCTTCGAGCAGCAAGATACCGATGTCAAAGAAGGTGACGAACTTATTCAAAATGGAGGGGATGCCTTTGGCACTGCTGAAGCTATTTGCAAAGATAGCCGTACGATTGATATCAAAAAATCTAAGAAAACAAAAAATATACACCCTGAAGCCGTTTATTCACATCTGGTCATTCGTACGAATGAGCAAGCCGACTCGATAATGCGTATTGCCGAATATGTTGCTGAAAACGGAATTGAAGGCGCAGGAGAATTTATTTCAGCGCGTGAATTGTTACTTAGAACACTACCCGACATATCGGGTCACTCTATGTGCGAGGATGGCGAAACTGTTCTACAATCAGCCCTAAGGGTTGCTAATAATATTCGCTCTGGTGTATTGCCAATCCAGGGACCACCAGGGACGGGGAAATCTTATACTGGAGCAAGAATGATATGCACTCTTGTTAAGCAAGGCAAAAAAGTTGGTATCACTGCGAATAGCCACAAAGTGATTAGAAACCTTATTGATAAAGTGATTGAAGCTGCAATCGAAAACGATATGGACATCAATATTATACAAAAGCCCAAAAACAAAGAGCCAGACCAACAAAATTTAATCTTTGATAAAAATAATGATGATGTTTTTTCCGCTCTTTCTTCTGGCTCGTCACAAGTTGCGGGAGGGACACATTTTCTTTGGAGTAGAGCGGATGCCGCGGATACCTTGGATGTTCTTTTTATTGATGAAGCGGCGCAGATGTCATTGGCCAATGTTTTAGCAGTTTGTCCGGCAGCAAAGTCGGTTGTTTTATTGGGTGACCCTCAGCAGCTAGATCAACCGACACAGGGTTCTCACCCTGAGGGGACAGGCGTTTCATCTTTAGATCATATTCTAGGGGGCGCTCAGACAATCAGTCCGGCGCAAGGATTGTTTTTGAAAGACACTTGGAGGCTTAATCCTTATATTTGCACATTTAATTCTGAGCTATTTTATGATTCAAAACTTTCTTCCGTGAATGGATGTGAGAAGCAGATAATTCAATCTGAAAGTGCTTTTGCAGGTGCTGGATTGAGATATTGTCCTGTAGATCATTCAGGGAATACGAGCTCATCTATCGAAGAAGCTGAGGCTGTTCAAAAAATTGTCCAAGCAATTTTAACATCTAATGCAACATGGACTGACCGAGACGGCATTGCGTACCCTGTCTCTTTGAACGATATTTTGATTATCGCTCCCTACAATGCTCAGGTTTTTGAAATACAGCAGCGTATCCAGGGTGCTCATGTAGGAACGGTCGATAAGTTTCAAGGGCAAGAAGCCCCAATTGCAATATATTCTATGGCGACTTCGTCTTATGAGGATGCCCCAAGAGGGATGGAGTTTTTGTACAGTGGAAATAGATTAAATGTTGCAATTTCCCGCGCTCAATGTTTGTCCATACTCGTGGCGTCACCTAAAGTGTTTGAAGTAGAATGTAAAACGCCTCGCCAAATGCAACTTGCCAATGCTTTTTGTAGATATTTAGAAATGTCGGAGTCTATTAAATTATAAAATGTGGTACCCCCTAAAATGCTCAAGCACCGTCCATCTGCCAATAATGATAAAACAAAAAGCATATCAATATATTAGGAGCTTTATTATAACCATTGATTGTCAGAAAAATATATGGTATAATCTGACAATATATAGGTTACAAAAGAATGAATAATACAATAAATACAGTAGTTAAAAGGATAAGAGCTAAGAGGCGTGGCTGGGTATTTACTCCATCCGATTTCTTAGATATTGGCAATCGTGCTGCGGTAGACCAAATCTTGTCTAGATTAACTAAAAAAGGCATGATTAGGCGCGTTGGCCGAGGGATATATGACTTTCCTAAACAGCATGCCGTGCTTGGAACATTATCACCTGATTCGGATAGCATTGCCCGTGCCGTAAGTGCAAAAGATAATAGCAAAGTTTACCCTTCTGGGGCAATGGCAGCAAATATGCTAGGGCTATCTACTCAAGTTCCGGCAAGACCTGTGTATTTAACAAATGGTGCTAGAAAATCTGTTACCGTTGGCAAGCAGGTTATAACACTGC